>ENA-UOOM01001952-UOOM01001952.1-fermentation-metagenome-genome-assembly--contig:-NODE-1952-length-18310-cov-8.292796_pt1 | contig 18310 bp, 18 predicted proteins | sample MGYA00245781_ERZ724031 | MGnify/ENA primary metagenome ERZ724031 (study PRJEB28704, sample SAMN03018317) | fermentation metagenome | biome: anthropogenic terrestrial biome; feature: soil; material... | reverse complement strand
GAATGACCTACCAGCCATTTCTCAGAAAAAAGACTCTGAGAAATGGGGTTAGGGACATCTTTCGCCTTCGGCTCAGAATGACGGGGGCGCACCCATAATTTGGTGACATTCCTCTAAGTCTCCTCTATAGACTATCCTTTTTTAGAAGAGTGTCCCCTTTCCTATTTACTCTAATATCTGAAATTTCTTTAATTGTTCTTCCGTTAATTTAACGCCTATTTTTTCTGCAGTTGTTGAATTGATTATAGTTGCATATTCGCTTAATGTTTCAACGGGAATATTTGAAATTTTTTCGCCGTCCACAACTTTTTTCACCATCGCCGCCACCTGTCTGCCAAGGACCGTATAATCAACTCCAACGGTAGCGAATCCTCCGTCGGCAACTAATGAATCTGCTCCTGTATAAACAGGTATGCCTGCCTTTTGTGCTTCGACCGCCAATACGGGCATTGCGGATGCTACAGTATTGTCGGTGGGAGTGAAAATTGCATCAACTTTTTCTGTAAGTGACTGAGCTGCCTGCATTAATTCACTCGAATTTGTTATTGTTGCTTCAACATATTCAATTCCTTTTGCCTCGCAGTATTCCTCAGCCTTATTTATTGCCGATGCTGAATTTGCTTCTCCGCTGTTATAAATAAAGCCAAATGTATTTATATCCGGTGTCAATTCGAAAGCCAAATTAAAAATTTGCTCTACATCTATTGCATCAGACACACCTGTTACATTTGCTTCAGGTTTATTTACATCCGCAACCAAGTCTGCTTCCACAGGATAGCTGACCGCCGCAAAAATAACGGGGATTTCTTTGGTTGCTGCTGCGGCACTTTGCGCAGCCCCTGTTCCGATAGGAACTATTACATCCATTTTATCTCCTACAAATTGTGAAACAATAGTATTGATGTTGGACGGATCTCCCTGTGCATCCTTGTAAGTTATTTCAACCCTATCTTTTAATCCCTGCTCCTCTAAACCGATTATTATATATTCTCTGATTTGATTTAATGATGGATGTTCCACAGGCTGAATTATTCCTATTTGAATTTTATCACCGTTTTCTCCCGTATTATTTCCGTTTGATTCTGCATTTACTACGCAGCCTGTTAATATGACAGCTATCATTGCCATCACCGTAATAATTATTACTGCCTTTTTCATTTTCTATTCTCCTATAATTTTATTCTCGCAGGTGAATTCAACAATTTATTTGCTCCCTCCGGCCGCATAAATTGAGAATTCTGTGCGGTAGGGCATACAAAAACAAAAAACCTGTCCTTAATAAAAGGACAGGCAAAACTCCTGCGGTACCACCTTAATTGACTGAAAATCAATCCACTTTAACAAAAATGCCAACACATTTTCTGCCTTATAACGTAAGCACACGTTTCAGATACTAGGGGGTTCACCCGTTCACCTCACCCTCGGCGATCCATTTGTCCGTACTGCGTTCTGCAGGGCTCTCAGCCTCCCCCGCTCTCTGTAAGTGCACATATCAGTTTAATCTTCGCTTCAACGGTTTTGTTTTTGTATTATTGTTTAAAGAGTGTAACATTGTTTAAAAAGCTTGTCAACAGTATTTTTATAAATTTTTGTTCAGCTTATCTCAATAGTTTCTTCGTTTGACTGCTCTCTTATTAATTCGTTATATATTATTAAAAAAAGTTTGTTTGCCGATATTGTGCTCAAAGTTGCCCCCTTATCCATCAGCAGCAAGCTTAATACAGGCACAATTAACCCTGTAATAAAAGAATTCAGAATTAATATAAAAGAATGCAGCTTAACTCTCATGGTTTTATCCGAAATCTTAAGATACCTTGCTGTTATTCCATTGATAATTTCATTGTGATCAAACTCAATTATTTCTACCTGCTGAAGCTGTTTTATATGATGCTGTGCCGACAAATTAGACAGAGCCTTAAAGCTTGAAAACGAAAAAGAATTATTTCAAATCAGACTGAACAGATAAAATTAAGCGTAAAAAATTCACAATCTTTAGCTTATCAGACTGCTAAAATGAACAGTAAAACCCTATTATGTGCATAGTAGCAAATTTATTTACATTTTTCACTGGTCCCGGGCGGCTCTCTTTGACATAATGTTATCATATACGATAACATTATGCAATGATTTTTTATTTGAATATATTAAAGCAAAAATGAATTTACAGAAAAAAGCAGAGACGATGTGAAGTAAATTCCCCGAATTTGCTCATATGAATTGGTTTCTGCCGTTTTTATTTTCTCTCTAAACTTGAATATTTCCAATGGAAGCAATGAATAAATCTCATTCTCTATCTTTAATTTGGTTGATTATTTCTCTTTGGGTTTAATTTTCTTCGCCCTACCCCTAAAGGACAGTTTTAAGAATAAACTTGCAATAACATAAAAAAAAATTATGCGTATAATATCATAAATAATTTATTTGGAGGATTGTGCAATGAGATTTTTTTATGGAGATAAAAATATATTAAGGGCTTTGGAGGAGGCTGAATTTTGGAAACAACAGGAAGGCGAACATACGGATGTAATTATGGAGGTTGTGCCTGATTTAGAAGATGAGTATGTGGATAAATTAGAGGAATATAAAGAAATTTTCAATTCCACCCGGGCAAGAATCGTGCAATATATGGAAGCGGCGGTTAATTGCCAATATAATTTATCTCCTGAAGTATATCAGAATATTGACAATATTATTAATTTATCCATAAGACAAAGCCAGGTTTTTGCGGATTTCTTAGGAATGCTGCTAAGAGACAGCGAAGCGGTTAAAAATAATCCTTCTGCCGTAACTGTAATAAATCACATCAGAAGAGAAGCCGAATACTTTATCGGAATTGTCACTGCTTTTTTAAGCTCTTCTTGTACACAACAGAACGGCTATTACAATGATATGAATTTTTCGAGGTAACATATTAAGGGGACTTTCAGTCCCCTCAAAACATTGCCTATAACGCAAGCATACCGATAGCAGCTATTCCGATTATGACCATTAAGTAAATCTATAATATTTAGCTTATACCTTCTGCAGCATTATCTGAATTTAAGTATTTAAAACAATAATACCACATACCGCAATCGAGACCTAAATCCTCCTGATTATTCCATCTTTGCGTTGCTTCTTCAACGGTATTAGGCACCGGAGCGATCAAAGCACTTCCGGGCATCCAATTAGACGGAGTATATAAATTATAATTTTCTGTCACTTGCAGTGAATCAATTACTCTTAAAATTTCATATATATTCAATCCACATGACAGCGGATACGCAATAATTGCAAGTATATATCGATTTGGACTTATTATAAAAACATCCCTGACACTTACTTCATAAACTCTGTCAGGACTTACAACATCATATAACATTGCTATTTCTGCATTTCTATCCGAAATAATAGGAAATGGTATTGATACTCCCAAATGTTGATTAATATCAAGTACCCATTCTATATCGGCTAAATTACTGTCAATAGTTACTCCTATCAATTGCACATTTCTTCTTTCAAATTCCGGATATAATTGAGTATATGCTACTAATTCTGATGTAGTAACAGAATAAAAATCTCCCGGTTCATAAAAAAGCACTACCCATTTCCCATTAAATTGTGATAATGTAATAGGTCCCTGCGTCGATGAAGCAGTAAAGTCAGGTGCTTTTCTGCCCAAGGTTATGCAGTCATTTGACATGGTTATATTATTAGACTTTATATTTTCTTTATATATCATAAACCCTCCCATAATCATTAATTATACATAACATTATATGGTTAATAACAAGAAAGGTTAAAACCAAAAGTATTATAAGGAATAATTAAAACCTATGTAACTAATTAAACTATCTTTTTTATTTTCCAATTTTCCTTCAATAACTTCATTTAAGACTTCATTTAAAATTTTACCTATATTTTCCCCTTTTGGTACGCCTAAATCGATGAGGTCCTGACCTCCGACGGCTAATGTTTTTAAGCTGTAACACTGGTTTGTTTCAATTATTTCATCCATTACTTTCTCAGAATTCGTTAAATTTTCGCATTCAAATTTAAATAATGCTTTTTTAATTTGAATAATATTATATAGGTTTACATAATTTATTCTATTCAGCCATCTCTTAATATTCACAGGTTCGGGATAAATTTTTTCATCAATGGAGGAAGTCAACAGCTTTACTGTCTTGATGGTTAAATTATCATATTTTAATCTTGAAAGTATTTTATCCGGTGCTTCGGTTCTGTATAAAAGCACTGAAAGTCTTAAAATCAATGAATCTACTGATTTCATTGCATTTAATCTGTATGCTGTTTCTTCATTATCTAAACTGTTAAGCTCAGGTATGAAAACTTCAATTACATTTCTGTAATCCATAAGTATTCTTGGAAAATTGCTGCCCGTTAACAATTTGTTAAGCTCTGTATTAATACGCTCCTTAGAAATATTGTCCAATAGATTTTTGTTCTTATTAATACTCTCAGAGGTATTTTTTTCAATGCCGAAATTTAAAACAGAAGCAAACCTTAGCGCTCTTAAAATCCTTAAACCATCCTCATTAAATCTTTCGTCGGGATCTCCCACGCATTTGATAATTTTGTTGTTTATATCATCAATTCCCCCAAATAAATCTATTATCTCATTTTTGTTATATGCAAGAGCATTGATGGTAAAGTCTCTTCGGTTTAAATCAAACTCAATACTATCCGTAAACAAAACGTTATCCGGACGCCTGTTGTCGCTGTACTCGCCGTCAATTCTATAGGTTGTGATTTCAATCTGCATTTTATCAATAATCACGACCACGGTGCCATGCTTAATGCCTGTCTCGATTGTTCTGTACCCGCTTAAGCAGCGGATAATTTCTTCAGGCTTTGCAGATGTGGTAATATCCCAGTCGGAAGGAAATAACCCTAAAATGCTGTCTCGTACACAGCCGCCAACAATGTATGCTTCAAAGCCTTTTTCATGTAAAATATTTAATGCCGCTTCAACTTCCTTTGGTATATTTATATTCATATAAATCCTTCTTTTTTACCTTTTTTATTAATTATACCCAATCTTATAAATTTAACAAGACTGTTTCTTGTTACTATTTAGAAACATATACCTTTATATTCCGATTAGGGCGCGTAGGGCATACAAAAAGCTAATAAACAATAAATGTTTATTAGCTGAGGGAGAAAATTATATGTTTAAAGATTTGGAGTTTATTTTGCAGAATTGCGACATATTGAGCAGCCATGTTTTTCTTCCCACAATTCCCTTGCAACGGGAGCCCATTTTTGCGCAGCTCCATAACATTTTGCACTCAATTCCCGAACATTTTCCGGATATTCCATATCTGTTGATTTTGCACCGGATTTTTCAACCATATCAGTTAAGCGTCCCGGATTATCAAGCAAAGGACATGGTCTTAAGTGATTTTCATTAAATGGCTGATTTTCTTTGTACTGCATAAACAGAGGATTTTTGTAGGCTTCGAGCAAGGTACTTTCATGAATGTTTGTATCTGAGTAATGTATGAAAGCACATGGCTCAATATCACCGTTTGCATTAATATGGAGATAGTTTCTGCCTCCTGCTATACAGCCGTTTACATATTCGCCGTCATTCCAAAAATCCATGGTGAATATCGGTTTCTTACTTCTAAACTCTCTTATTTGATGATACATATATTCACGCTGCCGAGCATTTGCCAAAAGTTCCGGCACCGCATCCTTACCGACAGGCATATATGTGAAGAACCATGCAAATTTTGCTCCTTTTGCAATCATGTCATCAAAATATTCTTCGCTTCCGATTACATCTGTATTTTTGCTGGTATAGCAGCAAGAAATACCAAACGGAAGTTTTTTATCCTTAAGAATTTCCATAGCATTTATTACCGCTTGATAGGTTCCTTCACCGCGTCTGAAGTCTGTTTCTTCCTCAAAGCCTTCAACGCTTATGGCAGGCACAAAATTTTTTACACGAAGCATGTCATCGGCAAACTTCTCGTCAATAAGTGTTGCATTTGTAAATGCTAAAAATGCACAATCATTGTGCTTTTCGCAAAGCCTGATAATGTCATCTTTACGTACCAAAGGTTCTCCGCCTGAATAAATGTACATATAGGTTCCTAATTTCTTGCCCTGTTCAATTATTCTGTCCAATGTGCCATAATCCATATTCATCTTGTTTCCATAGTCAGCAGCCCAACATCCTTTACAGTGTAAGTTGCATGAAGATGTAGGATCCATCAATATAGCCCAAGGTATGTTGCAGCCGTGTTGCTCTCTGGCTCTGTCCTGACGCCTTCCCCCTAAAATTGTTGCATTGATAATAAAGTTTTCAAAAATTTTTTTTCTTACCGACTGGTCAATATCCGTATATAAACTTTTAACAAGTCTATACCAATTATTGTCTTTATCCCTCAAAGCAAGCTCGATTGCGTTAATTTGCCTGTCTACTACGCCATCTTTATCAAACTTTCTTACCCAATCCAAAATTTTGGGAATATTATTATCAGGGTCGGCATCTAAATATGCAAGAACTTTTTTCAATCCATAAGACTGCAAACTTTCAAACACACTTTTTTCACTCATAAATAAACCTCCCTTTTAATAACTTTTTCTTAATACTATTATATTACAAAGACATTTTAATTACATTAGACAAAAAAATTAAATGTCGAAATTATAACATTTAATTCTCTATATTATATGTAAACTACTTAAAAATATACATGTTAATCTTCTTCCAGCAAGTATTTTGCAACACCTTCTATGGCGTTTTTCATCAATTCCACAAATTGCTTGGAAGATATCTTAGTTCCTTCAATGAGCCACCTTGTAATGGCAACTCTTATAGCATCGGCATAGAATGCGGCATAAAAATCTACATTTTTTTTATTCCTGAACATTTCCGTTAAATGGGCAGCTAAAATCGAATATAAAACTTCATTGAAATATTCTGAAAATGAATTTTGTCCTTTCACTTCAAAAGCATTCTTATAAAAAGCTTTATTATCATAAAAATAATCACAAAGTTTTTCTAAGTATTCCCATGAAGGCTGCAGGTCTTCAATCGTAACAATAAATTCCGTATAATAAATCCAATTGACTAAATCATACTTGTCCTTAAAATGATAATAAAAGCTTTGTCTGTTCATATTGCAGCCTTCAACTATATCGCTGATGCTGATTTTTTTCATCGGACATTTTTCCATTAATTGTTTCATGGAATATGCCAACGCACTTTTAGTAATTTGTAAATCCGACATATTATCACCTTCAATGACAAATAAATACTTTAATACTTGTTTAACTATATTCTACCATTTATTTATTAATATTTAAAGAAAAACTTTTTTGGGTGATTTCATTGAAATTAACGAAGTAATATTTTTATTTTTAATTCCGGCTCTATATTGTTTTTCTAATAATATCATAAGCTTTACCCATAATAATAATTATGAATGGAGGCAACAAATATGAATAATAATACTGTAAATAAATTTAATAATTTGTCTGAAATGATAAGCAATACGCCGATGCTTGAAATTTCCTTAAAATATCAGGGCATCCAAAGAAAAGTATACGCAAAAGCAGAATACTACAACTTCACCGGCAGCATTAAAGACAGAATTGCTTATCATATTTTGAAAAATTCATATAAAGACGGGTTACTAAGAAAGGGGGATACAATTGTGGAGGCATCAAGCGGTAATACCGGCATTGCATTTTCTGCAATAGGCACTTATCTTGGAAACCCGGTGCATATTTTTATGCCTGATTGGATGAGCCGGGAAAGAATAAAGCTATTGGAAAGTTTCGGTGCAAAAATTCACTTGGTTTCAAAAAAAGACGGCGGTTTCAAAGGTTCGGTTGAATTAGCAAATAAATTCGGAGCACAAAACAATGCATTCCTTCCGCACCAATTTTCAAATTTACTAAATGTTGATGCACATTACAATACAACTGGCCGGGAAATTTTAAGACAAATTGAAAAATTCGGGAAAAGTCCGGCAGGAATTGCGGCAGGTGTAGGCACAGGCGGAACTATAACGGGAATCAAAAAATCTCTCCAAAAAATATATCCCGATTGCAAGGCATTCCCCATCGAGCCATACCAATCGCCTGCAATGTCTACGGGCGGCACAGTTTCCGGCTCCCATAAAATTGACGGAATAGGCGATGGAATTATTCCCGCAATCGTTAATTTGAATCAGTTGGATGATATAATATGTGTCGATGACAGTGATGCAATCAACATGGCAAGAAAAATAGCACGGGAATTAGGTATAGGTGTCGGTATTTCATCCGGTGCTAATTTGATTGGTTCCATAAAGGCGCAGAATATTCTGAACAATAAGGATGCAGTGATTATTACGGTTTTTGCTGATGATAACAAAAAATATTTAACTACGGAGCTGATAAACGAACAGACGGCAAAACCGGAGCATATATCCAAGGATGTTGAATTAATAGGATTTAAATCAATAAAATAATCATACATTATTGGCAATTTATATAATAAAACCATGAAGGGAATTTTTCCTCATCTAAGGATTTAAAATTTAAATCCTTTTCTTTCAATTGTCCGGCATATTTTTTCGCTTCGGCGAAATATTTTTCATATTCTTTTTCGGGTGATATTTCTTCCGCCTCAGCTTTATTGTTGTTATCGGCAATATATTTCAAACTTTCCTCCGCGCCAAAGTTTTCAACAATGCCGAAGGGGTTATTGTAAGACTTGTGTGACCAATTGCCGGATTTTAAGTCCAAAATATATTCTGAAAGAAACAGATATCCATGCCGGGCGATAAATTCAATTGCATCGCATATGAAATCAACCTCATCTTCGCTCATTATATAATGAATATTAAATCTTATCCACCCCGGCTTTATGGATGTAATTTCTTCTTTTACAAAATGTCTGAAAATATGAGAAGTTTCTTTGCTTATATCCAATAATCTGTGCCCGTAAGGAGCCGCACATGCGCACCCAGCCCTTGTCTGTATGCCGAACAAATCATTTATCAGTCTTGCGGCAAATTTAGGGTGAATATATTTATCATTATGCTTTATCTTTATTGAAAATATCGGCAGTCTGTTTTTTTCACCGGACGGACCTAAAATTTCAATATTTTCAATTAATTTCAGCCTATTTAGGACTTTCCCCGTATAATATTTTTCTTTTGCTTCAATATTATCCAAACCTATTAAGTCCTTCAATTCAATTACCAAAGCTGCTTTAAATATCTGGAGTATTCCGGGTGTACCTGCCATTTCCCTCAATTCGACATTATTTATATAGTCATGAGCATATGGGCTCACATAGCTGACAGTTCCTCCTCCTGAAACAGTGGGAGGAAGGGTATTGTCATACATTCTTTCGTTAATTACCAATATGCCCGAAGACCCGGGACCTCCTACAAACTTGTGGGGAGCTAAATATACCGCATCAAAAAATTCCTTATTGCTTTTATTCATGTTTATTTCTATATACGGGGCACAAGCAGCAAAATCAAAGCATGCATAAGCATTATTTTCATGAAGAATCCGTGCTGTTTCATACAACGGTGTAATTATTCCCGTTACATTTGATGCCGCGGAAAAAGACCCCACCTTCAATCTATCCTTGTATTTTTCGTCAGATACTTTTACTTTCAGCTCATCCAAATTAATGGTTCCGTCTGATTTCAGCCCTATTTCCACCAATTCCGCTATACCTTCCTCCCAGATAAGTATGTTTGAATGGTGCTCATAGGGACCTATAAACACTACGGGAACATGTTTTAAATAATTTTCCGATTCACCGATAATGTCATTAATTCCCTTATCATTATTAAAGTAGTCTTTTATAATATTATCTATGGTTTTTTTAGAAGCGGGAGGAACATATATGCCTGTAATCTTTGCCAAGCATTCTATTGCACCCGTAGCACCTGTACCTGCCGGTATTACAAAACAGTTCTCCCCTGCATTTAAATGATTTTTGATTATTTCTTCTGATTTATGCAGTATTTTAGTCATAACCTCACCGGTCATGTCATCTTCCGTATGTGTATTTGCATAAGATTTCTGTATTTCAAGCAAATATTTCTCAATAAAATTCAATCCCCTGGCAGATGCGGTAAAGTCCGCATATGTCAGCAGCCTTTCTCCGTAAGGAGTATCAAATTTAAAATCATTTCCGATTAATTCATTTCTCAAGTCTTCAAACGAAATCATAAGTACATCCTTTCTTCCGGCAAACTTAAAACATAAAAACAGAAAAGCCGGAGCATTTAACTGTTCCGCCGCCACTCATATTAGTTTATGGATTGTTTTGTTACTTATACAAAAAACAACTAAGAGTTATTTCTTAGGTTGAATCTTTTCGATGTTAAATAAATAGAAAGAAATGGCGGGCAGTCCGAAAACCGCGATTGTAAGAATATATATTCGGCGTATAAACGGAGTTAAGTTGTTGTCCTTCACGCATTCAATAATACAAAGAATCTGCATAAGCAGCTGAAACAGTAAGCCGGGAATGAGAAACGGTAATAACTTTACAATTTGCATATAGCTACCTCGCACCTTCAATCAAGGGTTAAACCAAACCGGTTTTCAAAAAATTGCTTTATTTCTTATCGTTATTATTGTTATTGTTTTTTCCTTGTTTACTTCTTAGATATGTTTGCATTTGATGCTCATCTTCTATCTCAAGCTGCCTTTCTCCTGCCAATGATTCAAAGTGGTGCAGAAATTCATGTTTTACAATTGACCTGAGTTTATTTTTCAGCCTATTTCTTGAAGCGCTTCCATAAAGCTTTGCCACCGAGCCGTAATATACAACGATGTACCTGCCCGAAATCTTTTCGTTGCGGTACTCACCCATCACATAGAGGTCATCATCAACACTTCTTTTATGCAGCTTACCTTGAGGCAGCAAAATTATACCCCCATTGAGGTCCTTATAAAATTCCTGAGGAATTTCCATAGCTATTTCATCCAATATAATTTGCATTTCATCTATTGTAATCATAATTGTATCCTATCATAAATATTACAAACATTATATAATTAATTTATTGATTTCACAATAATTTTATAAGCAGTTTCCGCTTGTAGCATTAATTTAAAAAGTCTAATTATCTTTTCCTTTATTCTTACTTTCATTTTTAAAAAAATACACGCCTCTTAAATTCAGACATGTTATGGCAATGTTAACAATTAAATGTTAATTTTTCATAGTGCTTGTATAATGAATGGAATTTTCCGCTGTAATCTTTTTTCCAAGGCTTTTGAGTGATTTTTTTCTACAAATTCATAGATTAACTTCTCATCAACAGACATTCGCTGAAGCTTCAAATTCATTAAAAGCACCCCCGAATTAAAGTAAGCATCGATTTCATAAGGGCTCAGCCTGATCTTCAAGATTTTCAGCATGAAATATCAGAACAATTAAGTAACATCTGTTTATATTTGCTCGTTTGTAGTATATTATAATGCTATTACATAAAAATTCAATGCTCAAATTTCATAAATAAGTAATTAAAATTTGTTTATAAGTAAATAATCAACAAAAGATTAAATATATTTAACATATAAAAATAAAAGAGCCTTCTGATTTGGACTCTTCTATGTTATCATTTCAAATTTAGCTAAACATTGGCGAAATTTCATTTTATCTGACTTATATCATGCCGCATCTTTTGAAATTTCAATTTTGGCGGAGAGATGGGGATTCGAACCCCAGATACAGTTCCCCGTATACAAGCTTTCCAGGCGTGCTCCTTCAACCACTCGGACATCTCTCCGCAATGCTTTACAGCAAAGGTTATTATAACCCGAAAGGTTGGTTTATGTCAATGGTTTTGTGAATTTTGTGTAAAAAGAATAATTTTGAAATTTTATATCTTGTTGTCAGAGGAGCATACATCTTTTTTTAATATAATAATTCAATGTCTAAAGCGCAAGACACCTGCCTATCTTTCTTTTCCGATAAAAAACAGTGCAATGGCACCCTGACCGGTATGAGAACCGATAACAGGTCCGATAAAACTCAATATAACTTCTTTAACATTTAGCTTTTCTTTAACGAGGTTTGCAAGGTGTTCCATATCTTCCGGGGAGTCTGCATGACTGATGAAAACAGTTTGCTCCTCAGGATTAATGCACAGTTCTTCCATGTGCTCCAATAATGCATTAATTGATTTCTTGCGTCCTCTTACATTATGTACAGGAATTAAGTGACCTTCATTGTCAACGTGAAGAATGGGCTTTACATTAAGTGCACTTCCTATAGTGGCAGTCATGGCGCTTATTCTCCCGCCCCGTTTCAAATGATTTAAATCATCCACCGTAAACCACTGGCAAAGCTTTAATCTGTTATCCGTTATCCATTGGCTGACTTCCTCAATACTTTGACCTTGCTGCTTAAGTTTTGCGGCATGATAAACCAACAGACCTTCACCCATGGAAGCAGCCAATGTATCTATGCAGATAATTTTTGAATCCGGATATTTCTGCTTTAATTCTTCTGCGGCTATTAAGGATGAGCTGTAGGTGCCGCTTAATCCTGATGAAAATCCTATATATAAAATATCATCGCCCGATTTTAATATAGGTTCAAAATATTCTTCAAAGGTTTTAGAATTTATTAAGGCTGTAGTAGATTTTTCTCCGCCTTTTATTCTTTCATAAAATTTATGTATATCCATTTCTCTGTTGTCGGGATAATTCAAATAGCTTTCATTTTCAAATCCAAAGATCATAGGAATAATTGTAATTCCCAATTCATTAACTAAATCCTGCGGAAGATCTGTTGTGGATTCTGTAACAATAACATAGTTTTTCATATTAACTTTCCCTTCTGTAAATATTTAGTAATATTATTAGTTAATAATTAAATATTATCACATAGAAAATACCAATTCAATAACAATTTAGCACTTAATATTTATAAGTAATTTTTTTAGTATAAGATATTATAATGTTTAGCTCAAAATATAATGGGTATTATATGGCTAACTAATAAAAATAAGTTTAAATAATATAGATAGATTACAGGGGGATTTTAAAATGACAAAGATAGGCATAATATTAGGCAGCACTAAACCGGGACGCAATGGAGAGGCCGTTGCTAAATGGGTTTATGAAACAGCAAAGCAAAGAAAAGATGCACAGTTTGAAATAGTGGATGTTAAGGATTTTGACCTTCCGCTTTACGATGAACCATATCCTGCAATGATGCAGCAATATACAAAGGAACACACTAAAAAATGGTCAAAGAAAATTAATGAATTTGACGGCTATGTATTTGTAACTGCCGAATATAATCACACTATTCCGGGAGCATTAAAAAATGCAATTGACTTTTTAAATGTAGAATGGGTAAACAAAGCTGCAGGTTTTGTAAGCTACGGAAGCGCAGGTGGCTCAAGAGCAGTTGAGCACTTGAGACTTGTGGCAGGAGAGCTTCAAATGGCGGACGTAAGAGCTCAGGTAATGCTGTCGTTGTTTACCGACTTTGAGAATATGAGTGTATTCAAGCCTGACCCACGCCACGAAAGTGAAGTTCATGCAATGCTTGATCAGTTGATAGCATGGGCTGATGCCTTAAAGCCATTAAGAAAATAAGAAGAAAAAAGATCCTTCGCGCAGCGTGAGGATCTTTTTTATTTAGTCAATTGCTACTACTGCACCTTCATAAGTGTCAGAGATAAATTGTTTAACCTTGTCGCTTTTCAAAGCTTCTATCAAGGCTTTAGTCTTTTCGGTTTCTTCATTTCCCTTCTTTACGCAAAGGATATTTGCATATGTTTGTGCAGCTTCAGATTCCTGTTCTTCCTTTGCCAATGCATCATTTACATTAAATCCCGCTTCAAGAGCATAGTTTCCATTCAGCACCACAAAGTCGGTTTCAGCCACAACTCTTGCAACTTGAGCAGCTTCAAGCTCAACAATATCAACATTGTGCAGATTTTCAACTATATCCTTCTTTGTTGCCGTAAGTCCTGCTCCTTTTTTGATTTTTATTATTCCGTTAGCCTCAAGCAGCAAAAGTGCCCTTGCTTCATTGGTGGTATCATTCGGAACGGCTATTGCGGCACCGTCAGGTATATTTGACAGGTCGTCTGATTTTCCGGGATAAACCCCTAACGGCTCATAGTGAACAGCCGCAACAGAAACAATGTTTGTTTTCTTTTCTTCATTGAAGTTGTCTAAGTATGGTTTGTGCTGGAAGAAGTTTGCATCAATATCTCCTGCTTCAACTACCATGTTTGGCTGTACATAATCTGAAAATTCAATAACTTCCAATTCAAATCCTTTATCAGCCAAATCAGATTTAACTTGTTCCAATATTTCAGCATGCGGTACAGATGAGGCAGCAACTGTAATCTTTGTAAGCTTTGCATCTCCTGAAGGTGCTTTGTCTGCAGGTGTTTGTTCCGGCGGTGTTTGTTCTGACGGTGCAGGTTCATTGTTTGCACATCCGAAAGCTGAAACAGCCAATGCTAATATTAATGCCAATAATAATACTTTTTTTATTTTTTTCATAATTTTTCTCCTTTTTGTCTTAATTTATGAGAGATTTTACCCGTAAGGTCAGATTGCTCTCTTATCTGTTTTTCTTGCGATTTTCATTCCTATCAGCTGGAGCAGTTGTATCAAAATTACCATGAGGATAACGGTAATAATCATGATATCAGCTTGATATCTGTAATATCCGTATCTGGTGGCAATATCTCCAAGTCCTCCTCCGCCTACGAATCCTGCCATGGCGGAATAGCTTAGTATTGTACCTATTGCAATTGTGCCTCCTACAATCAGGGAAGTTTTTGCTTCAGGTATCAATACCTTTAATATAATTGTGGAAAGTGATGCCCCCATACTTTGAGCTGCCTCTATTACTCCGTGATCAACCTCCTGAAGTGAAGATTCAATCAATCTTGCTATAAATGGTGTGGATGCAACCACTAATGGAACTATTGTTGCAGTCGAGCCGTAACTTTTGCCGGCTATAAAAGTTGTCAGCGGCTGAATTGCAACCAATAGTATTAAAAATGGAACTGATCGCCCAATATTTACAGCAATGTCCAAAAATCTATTTAAAAATCCCATAGGATGTAAACCGTCTTCTCTTGTAACAACCAAGGCAACTCCAAGAGGCAGTGCCAATATATAAGCAACTATGGATGAGACAAGGGTCATATATAATGTGTTAACTGTTTCCCTGCTAAGCATTTGCATATTTTCTTTAAGAAGCTCTATAATTGCTTCAATTACCCACATAATCTTTCAACTCCTCTACATTAACCTTAATATTTCGCAGATAACTTATTACCTTGTCAGATAAACTTTTATCCTCCGGAAGCTGCAGCACCATCTGCCCAAATGCTTTTCCGTTTATATCCTTCATGTCTGCAAACAAAATATTTACAGGAGCCTTTATTTCTAAAACCAAGTTGGCGATAATAGGTTCATAGGATGATTTTCCGTCAAATACGATTCGTATGACCCTTTTGCCCTTCATTTCTTCAACATAAGAAGGATTATTGATATATACAAATTTTTTTGCGGCATCAGTTTTTGGATTTGAAAAAACATCTTCCACCAAACCGGTTTCTGCCAAGGTACCGTTGTTGATTATTGCAACATTGCTGCAAATTTCCTCTACAACAGACATTTCATGAGTAATTATAACTATTGTAATGCCGAATCTTTTGTTTATATCTTTTAATAACGCAAGTATTGAACGGGTTGTAGCAGGGTCAAGAGCACTTGTAGCTTCGTCGCAAAGGAGTATTTCCGGGTTTGTGGCAAGCGCCCTTGCAATTGCAACCCTTTGTTTTTGACCTCCGCTCAGCTGGGACGGATAGGCTTTCTTTTTATCCGAAAGACCTACAATCTCCAAAAGTTCTGCCGCTCTTTTCCTGCCTTCATTTTTACTTATACCTGCTATTTCCAACGGAAAACAAATATTGTCCTCCACGGTTCTCTGCATCAGCAAGTTAAATTGCTGAAAAATCATGCCTATCTGCTGTCTCACATGTCTAAGCTCCCTATCATTTAAAAGGGATAAATCTTTATCTCCTATGATAATGGTACCCTTGGTGGGCTTTTCCAAAAAATTGATGCATCTTACCAAGGTGCTTTTACCGGCACCGCTCATACCTATAATTCCAAAGATATCTCCTTTGCTTATATTAAGGTTAATTCCTGAAAGAGCGGTTACTTTGTCATTTTGACTTATAAATTCTTTGTGTAAATCCTTTATCTGAATAAATGGTGTCGTCCCCACTGATGTTCCTCCTTATTATTTAGCTGTAATATCCTTAACAACCTCACTTGCAATAATCAGCCCTGCTACAGAAGGTACAAATGATACGCTTCCGGGTATTGCTCGTCTTTGGGTGCATTTTCTTGTGGTTCCCGGCGGACATACACAGTTATTCTCGCAGCTGTCGCCCTCATTTATCGGTGTTATAGGTTTTTCTTTTGAATATACAACTTTTAAACTTTTAATTCCCCGTTTCTTCAGTTCATGGCGCATTACCTTTGCCAATGGGTCTACGGAAGTCTTATAAATATCCGCAACCTCAAGCTCGGTCGGATTTAACTTATTGCCTGCGCCCATGCTGCTTATTATGGGAACATTGTTTGCTTTAGCCCTGACTATCAATTCTAACTTGGCAGTTACCGTATCAACGGCATCCACAATATAATCGTAACAGGTCAAATCATATTCGTCGGCATTGTCAGGCATATAAAAAATCTGATATACTGTTACATTGGCTTTCGGATTAATTTCCTTAATCCTTTCTGCCATCACTTCAACCTTTTTTCTCCCAATTGTTTTTCTTGTGGCAATTAACTGCCTGTTTATATTGGTAAGGCATACTTTATCGTCATCAAACAGCGCAAAGCGTCCTACTCCGCACCTTGCCAAAGCTTCAGCCGCAAATGTGCCTACTCCTCCGATACCGAAAACTGCAACTGATGAGTTTTTTAATTTTTCCATTGCTTCTTTTCCAAGCAGAAGCTGCGTTCTTGAAAATTCGTTTAACATATTATCCTTTCTTATTAAGGGTACATTCCTCTCCTCTAAAGTTTACGCTGGAGACTATTCCTGTTTTAGAGCGTGTCGTCATTCCTTAAATTACCAATTCTTGCATACATTAATCCATGTGATGCTTTTTGATGTTTCCTCCAATTCATCCAATGAAAGCTCTATGGCAGAATTGCCGGTTCCGCATGCCGGAAACATAGTTTTAAATCTTTTCATGGATTCATCCAAATATACTTTTACATTTTTCGGCAATGCAAAGGGGCAGACTCCACCTATAGCATGCCCGGTAAATTTCACCGTATCCTCGGGGGAAAGCATCTTTGCTTTAAACCCGAAGAAATCTTTAAACTTTCTGTTGTCTATTTTAGCATCTCCTGCCACAACTATTATCATTGCTTCGTCACCGCTATAAAATGATAAAGACTTTGCGATTCTTGCCTCCTCCGTACCTAAAGCATTTGCTGCCAGCTCCACGGTTGCCGTTGATTCGTCCATTTCAAGAATGTCGTTGTCCTTGTTAAATTGTTTTAAATACTCTCTTACTTTTTCTAAAGACATTTTAAACCCTCCATTAAAAAACCCTCTACGAAGAGAGGGAATATTTCAGTCCGTCTCCTCATCTTCCAAAGTGAACACTTTGTCGGAATTAGCACCTTTCAGAATACTGTAGGTTGCCGAGACATCACAGGGCCGATCCCTCCGTCTCTCTTGATAAGAAGTTCTTATTTAATTGTTACTTACTTTATACTATATAAATCTCTTTGTCAAGAGAAATTTTAAGCATTTTCTATAATGTGGTCTGCTTTTTCTTCTATTTGCTTTATCATGAACTCTTCTGTGACCTTTTCTTCATAAAGTTTTGACACTGCTTTGTCCAATTGGTTTTTGTAATTTTTTATTGTATCTAATGTTTTTCCGATTTCGGACTGAACCGCCCAATCAAAAATCAACCCGTCAAAAAAGCAATCTGCAAAGTTTTCAAAGGAGCCTACCGCAATTTCAGTTCCTGTCACCATTATTATATCTGACATTTCCTTCTTGAATTTTCCTAACATTCTTTGAGCCTGCTCTGCATATTCTCTTGCATCATCAATATTACTGTGTTTAATTGCAGTCGTAAGCAAACCGCCTCCCAATATATCGGCAATTCCCCAGCCGTCTGCAGTCTCTAATTTTTTTATGGTCTTTTCAATAGCATCTAATGCTTTTTCGCCATAACAGATTGCCTCATTAATTTCAATTATATTGGCATTCATATTTTCTTTTCGTTTTATTAAATTTTTTAAC
>ENA-UOOM01001951-UOOM01001951.1-fermentation-metagenome-genome-assembly--contig:-NODE-1951-length-18310-cov-179.818844_pt1 | contig 18310 bp, 16 predicted proteins | sample MGYA00245781_ERZ724031 | MGnify/ENA primary metagenome ERZ724031 (study PRJEB28704, sample SAMN03018317) | fermentation metagenome | biome: anthropogenic terrestrial biome; feature: soil... | reverse complement strand
ACGCCTGGAATGAAACTTTTAATTCCTAAAAAGAATTTTATGAGGGGCTAATAATATAGCAGCTAATTTTTGGGTGCCAGCCTCTTAATATTTGACATTTTTAAAATGTCAAATGTCAAGAGGCTGGCACCCATATTTTATGTATAAAGTTATTTTAAATGGAAAAAATATAGGATAGCTGTTTTTAAGCTATTATGCATTTAAGGAAGGTTTAAAATGGAAAATAATTATGGGAACCTTATTATAATTGGCGGAGCAGAAGATAAGACTGACAGAAGGGATATATTAAATGAAATAATAAAAAAAATACATGGAGCAGAAGGTGATATAGCTATTTTAACAATTGCTACCTCCTATCCAAAAGAGGTTGGCTTTGTGTATCTTAAAGCTTTTAAAGAAATTGGATTTGAAAGGGTAAGGGTAATAGATATAAGGAGTAGAGAAGAGGCAAATGAGGATTCTATCATTTATGAAATTGAAAAAGCTGGATGTATTTTTTTTACTGGAGGAGATCAGCTTAAAATTACAAGTATTATAGGAGGTACTAAATTATATGAGGCTGTAAAACGTGCTTTTTTAGAGGGAAAACTTATTGCTGGAACAAGTGCAGGTGCCTCTTGTATTTGTACTACTATGATGGTTTCAGGAGTTGAAGAAATTTCTCCGACAAAATGTAAGATTAAAATGGCCCCCGGTCTTGATATCATAAAAGGAGCCATTATTGATCAGCATTTTTCTCAAAGGGGAAGGATTGGAAGGCTTTTAAATGCAGTAGCCCATAATCCTGAAATTATAGGCATTGGCATTGATGAAGATACTGCCATAGTATTTGAAGGGACGCCGCAGTTTAGAGTGATTGGCAGTGGTGCTGTAACTGTAGTTGATGGAAAGGATATAAGCTTTTCCGATATATCAGATATTGAAAATGATGAAAAAATTACAATATTTAATTCAAGGGTACATATCCTCCCACAAAACTACGGTTTTGATTTAAAAGAAAGGAAACCACTGAAAAAGATTTTACATGAGGTGGAAAAAGATGAAGCTGATAGATAAAAGAATATATATAGGACCAAATATTTACAGCTATAGTAAATGTATGAGGCTTACTGTAAGCCTTGAAGAAGGAGAAAATATAGCTACGAAGGATATAGGAGGTTTTAATGAAAGACTTTTGAAATCATTTGAAGGGTTAAGCAGGCACTGCTGCTGCCTTGGGTATGAAGGAGGGTTTAAAGACAGATTAAAGGAAGGCACTTATCTCCCGCATGTTCTTGAACACGTAATAATTGAGATGCAAAATATGCTTGGCTTTAACGAGGTTAAGTATGGCAAGGCAAGGGTGGTAAATGATAATATTTATTATGTCATTTATCAGTATGAGCTTGAAGAAGCTGGAGGTCTTTGCGGAGAGTATGCGATGGAATGTTTAAACAGTTTTATAAAGGGTGAGGACTTTGATATAAATAAGGTTATGTCACAAATTGAGAAAGAAATTTCAGATATAAGGCTTGGACCCAGTACATTAAGTATATATAAGGAAGCAAAAAAGAGAGGAATTCCTGTAAGACGTCTTGGAAATGGCAGTATGCTCCAGCTTGGATATGGCAGCAAGCAGCAAATTACAGAGGCAACATTAACTAAATTTACAAGCTGTATTGCTGTGGACATCGCCTGCAATAAAGCATTTACAAAGGATATACTTTCAAAAGCTTCAATTCCTGTGGCAAGGGGAGGCTTAGCAAAGAACTTTGAGGAGGCTGCTAAAATTGCAGAAGAGATATCATATCCTGTAGTTGTAAAACCTGTAGACGGCAATCAGGGCAAAGGGGTATCGGTAAATATTAAAAACGAAGATGAGCTTTTATTTGCCTACAAGTTTGCTTCTGATTACAATCCAAATGTTATTGTTGAAAAGTATATATGTGGAAGGGATTATAGAGTTCTTGTAATAGATAAAAAAGTTGCAGCAGTGGCGCTTAGGATGACACCATGTGTATTTGGAGATGGAATTCACACAATTGGAGAGCTTATAGAAATAGAAAATAAAAGTCCGCTAAGAGGCTTTGACCATGAGAAACCTCTTACAAAAATAAAAGTGGATAATATTGTACTTAATTATTTAAAAAATAATAATATGAGCTTAAATTATATCCCAAAACTTCATGAAAAAGTAATTTTAAGATTTAATGCTAACCTTTCTACTGGTGGGGTGGCTAAAGACTGTACAGATATTATCCATCCTGACAATATGGAAGCAGCTATAAAATCAGCAGAAGCAGTGGGGCTTGATGTTGCAGGCGTTGATATTTGCACAGGGGATATTTCAAAGTCTATTTATGAAGATAAAGGGGTGGTATTGGAGGTCAATGCTGCTCCGGGAATAAGAATGCATCTCTACCCTTCACTTGGAAGAGGAAGGAATGTAGCTTCAAGCATTGTGGATTATATTTTTAAAGATAAAAAGGATTATTCAATTCCTGTGGTGTCAATTACTGGCACTAACGGCAAAACTACAACAACAAGAATGGTTGGTCATATTTTATCCCTTTCAGGAAAATGTGTAGGCATGGCAACTACAGGAGGAATATATATAAATGGCAATCTCACCCAAAAAGGTGATACTACAGGACCAGGCAGTGCAGCTGCAGTGCTTTCTAATAAGGATGTTGAAGTGGCTGTCCTTGAAACGGCAAGGGGCGGGATATTAAGAAAAGGCCTTGGATATGATAAGGCTGATGTGGGTTTAATTACAAATATTTCTGAGGATCATCTTGGTATAGATGGCATAAACACTTTAGAGGAGCTTATTAATGTTAAATCCCTTGTACTTGAAACTGTAAAGGATAATGGCTATGCAGTGATTAATGCAGATGAATCCTATGCTAATAAGCTGTCCGAAAAAGTAAAATCAAATATTATATATTTTTCAATGCAGAGTGATAATCTTATAATTAAAAAACATATGCTTGACGGGGGAAAAGCAGTTTTTATAAAGGATGGCTATATCTGCATAGGCGATTGCGATAATGTAAAGCCCCTTTTAGCCATTAAAGATATACCATCGACTTTAAACAGCATTTTAAATTATAACGTACAAAATGCAATAGCTGCAGTTTGCATCTCTATTGCTTTAAATGTTGATGAAAAGATTATAGTAAAAGGTCTTAAAACCTTTTATCAGGATGAAAAGCAAAACCCAGGAAGATTTAATATATATGATTTTGAAAGGTTTAAAGTAGTTGTCGATTATGGACATAATATTGATGCATATAATGAGGTTATAACTTCATTAAAAAAGCTTGATGCTAAAAGGCTTGTAGGTGTAATTGGTGTTCCTGGGGATAGAATGGATGACAGTATAATCAAAATAGGGGAGATATGCGGTAAGGCTTTTGATTACATTTATATTAAGGAGGACGTGGACAAAAGAGGAAAAAGAGAAGGAGAGGTAGTAAAGCTTCTTGAAAATGGAGTAAAGCTTTCAGGAAAATCTAAGGAAAATTACGATACTATTTTGAATGAAGGTGAAGCTTTCAAAAAAGCATTAACGCATGCTCAGGACGGAGATATAATATCAGTATTTTTTGAAGACTATGATTTGATAATGAAAACTCTCGAGGAGTTTAAAAAAGCAAATAAAAATAACAAACAAAACTGCAAGGCAGTTTAAAATTTGAGGCTCTCACTTATTTTTTTCTATAAGTGGGAGCTTTATTTTTTTGCTTTTTGTGGCAAATTTTTTTAAAATTGAGAATGGAGAATTAATTGGTAGGGAGCGGTCTTGACCGTTCCGTCCCACCAAATTCAGATTGTCCTGCAAATACCACAGAATAGAATTGCTGCTGGGTGTTGGCACCGTTTCGCCCCCTAAATTTCGATCATTGCCCAGCGGAACGGTCAAGACCATTCCCTACCAATGATTATACTATTCGTAATTCGCATTTTTCTTTAATTACGAATTCTAACTGTTTTCTGCTTAATATTTGAATATTTTGAAGGTTTGATTTATAATATATAGCACACCAAAAAATAAGGAGGGGTTTTATGGAAATTATCAATTTAAAATGCCCTGCTAAGATAAATTTGTCTTTGGATGTGGTTGGTGAAAGACGAGATGGGTATCATCTGCTGAGAACGATAATGCAAAGTGTTTCATTATATGATGAGGTGGAAATCAAAAAAAACAAAAGTGGAATAAATATAAAATGTGATATAAAGGATATACCAATAGATGAGAAAAATACAGCATATAAAGCAGCAAAGTTAATGATAGATAAATTTTCACTAAACTTTGGATTTGATATTTCTATACATAAAAATATCCCTCATGCCGCAGGTCTTGCAGGGGGAAGTGCAGATGCTGCAGGGGTTATAAAAGGAATATCAAAGCTAATGAATTTAAATTTAAACCTTGATGATATGAAAAGCATTGGGCTAAAAATAGGAGCAGATGTACCTTACTGTCTTACCGGCGGTACTGCATTATCTGAGGGTATAGGAGAAATTATAACTCCTTTAAAGGAAATACCATTAACTTATCTTGTTATTGCAAAGCCTGATTTATGTGTATCCACTATGGAGGTTTTTAAAAAACTCAGGATGGATGAAATACCAAAGCATCCGGATACTGATAAGCTGATTAAATATATAGAAAATGGAAATATTAAATTATTAAGTGAGGACATGGTTAATGTACTTGAGACGGTTACAATAAAAGAGTATCCTATTATTTTTGAAATTAAAAAAATAATGAGGGACTTTGATGCACTAGGCAGTATAATGTCCGGAAGTGGTCCTTCAGTTTTTGGAGTATTTGACGATATGCCCCTTGCTGAAAAGTGCTACCATAGGCTTAGAGATTATCTTAAAGATGTATTTCTTGTATCCTCAGTGAGTCGAGAATACTTGCAGGCAATTTGAACGCTTTATGCGTTCTTTTTTTTTGTGCATAAATTTCATGCTTTTTGCAAAAATTATCATACATGGAGATGATTATATGATAATTTTAAAATTTATAAATAAATATTTTGATATTCGAGTTTTTGCTCTTTTTCTTGTAACCAGCTTCATTCTTATATTTATAGATGCCAAGGATTATAAAAAATTAAATATGGCAAAGGAAGAAAGGTTTTCTAAAGTAGCGGGCTATATTTATGCGGTATTAGCAGTAGTACTTTATGGCATTTCTAAATTTGTTTAGGTATGAGGTGATTAAATGTTTTCAAATGTAAAAAAAGACATAATGTTTGAAAGGCACTTTGAAAGTAAAACTAATTTAAGTAAAAAATTAGATGATAATATAAAGTTTATAAAAAGTATTTTTGAAGGCTCTAATGATATTGTTTACAGAGAATTTAAAATAGGGGGATTAGATGGAAGAAGAGCTTTTTTGTTTTATGTTGATGGAATGGCTGATAAAATACTTCTCGATAATTTTGTAATAACTCCTCTTATGCTTACTGCGAGAATTGTAAAACCTGATTATGAAGAAATAAAAAACAGATTATTAGAAGCAGCACAGTTTACTGCTATATCTTCATCTGATTTTAAAGAAATAAAAACTGTAGAAGAAGCTATAATAGCAGCTTTATCTGGGGATAGCACACTTATTATTGATGAATCAGACAGCGCTTTTGTTATTGCGTCCAGGGCATGGCCTACAAGAGGTATAAGTGAGCCATCTTCAGAAACAGTTATAAGGGGTTCAAGGGATGGGTTTACTGAAACCATGAGGATGAATACTGCTCTTGTAAGAAGGAGAATAAGGGATCCTAGATTTAAAGTATGCCAAAAGCATATAGGAGTACGTTCTAAAACAGATATAGCAATTATGTACATAGATGATATTGTAGATAAAAGAATTTTGGATGAATTAAATAAAAGGCTTGATAATATCAACATTGATTCTGTTATAGATAGTGGTTATATTCAGCAGTTTATAGAGGATAGGGCTTTTACGTTTTTACCAGAAGTTCAAGCTACAGAAAGACCGGATACAGTTGCTGCTTCAATTTATGAAGGAAGGGTTGCCATACTTGTAGATAATTCTCCCCAAGCGCTTATAATTCCTGTTACTATTCAATCTTTTTTACAATCACCGGAAGATTATTATACGAAGCCAATTATAGCAACTTTTACAAGAATATTAAGGTCTTTTGCAGCCATTATTTCAGTTATTGCACCTGCTTTTTATATTGCTGTAACTTCTTATCACCAAGATATGATTCCAAACAAACTTGCTATTTCCATTGCTGCCAGCAGGGAGGGGGTACCTTTTCCTGCATATATGGAAACCCTTATTATGATTATTATATTAGAGCTACTTCTTGAAGCAGGCATAAGACTTCCAAGGCCTATAGGCTCCACTATTGGTATAGTAGGAGGCCTCATTATAGGTCAGGCAGCAGTGTCTGCAGGCATTGTAAGCCCCATAATGATTATTGTGGTTGCATTTACGGCGGTAGCATCCTTTGCAATTCCTAATTACGAATTTGCAGCTTCAGCAAGGATAATGAGACTTATTTTTATGCTTGGAGCATCCATATTTGGGCTTTATGGAATTATGCTTGTTTTTATAGGGATAATGATTCATATGGTCAATTTAAAAAGTTTTGGAGTACCTTACTTAGCTCCTTTTGCACCTTTTGAAAAAGAAGATATGAAGGATTCACTTTTTTATAGAGGACCTTGGAAAAGAATGAGAAAAAGACCTATTCAGTTAAATCCTAATGATTTAATAAGGCAGGGGAAAAAATAATGATAAGCGATAATGATAAGATTTCAAATTATCAACTTAATATATTTGTCATTTTAACTATTATTGAAATTGGAATGGCTGCCTTACCTGCTATTTTAGTAAAGGAAGTTAAAAGCGATGCATGGATTTTATCCATAATTACAGGATTAGTAAATATACCATTTTTATATATAGTTTCAAAAGCAGCTCAAAAAACCAGCACTCAAGGGTTTGTTGGATGTCTTAAAAGTCTTTTTGGGAAGGCAGCAGGTACAATTTTAGCTATCCCTGTACTTGTATATTTTCTTTTTATGGTTGGGCTTGAGTCGAGATTATTTGGAGAAACTGTAAAGATGTATTTCCTTCAAAGAACTCCAATAGAATTTATTGTTATGCCAATTATAATAGAAGCAGTTTTTCTTGCAAAGGGCGGAATAGAAGTTATAGGAAGATTTTTTGAAGCAGTATTTTTTCCTATAGTTTTAATAAACGTACTTTTAATATTAATTGCAATTCCCAAAAATGATTTTACAAATTTGCTTCCAGTTTTTTCGGCAGATATTAAAGAATACTTTTCTGCTATCATTGCTGGTTCTAATTCCTTTTTTGGTTATGAACTTTTATTAATAATTTCTCCTTATATAAAGGAGCCTAAAAAGATGTTTAAGACCTCAACTAAAGCACTGCTTATAGTAACGGGATTTTATACAATAGCTGTAATATTAAATTTAGGTAAATTTGGAGTTGAAGAAACAAAGTCTCTTATGTTTCCTGTGATTGCACTTGCAAAAGCTATTGACGTTCCAGGTTCTATTTTTGAAAGAGCAGAAGGAATATTAATGGCTGTTTGGGTTTTGCATGTATTTACAACCATGGCTATGATTACCTATCTTTATTCTGTTGTAGGGGCTGAAATAATAGGCCATAAGGGTATAAAGCACATTGCAACTTTATATATACCAGTTGTTTATTTATTTGGACTTTTAGGGAATAGTGTGGTTCAGGTTTTCAAAAATATTAACATGGTAGGTGCTACCTTAGGAATATACACAGTTATAATACTGCCTTTACTCATATTAATAGCTTCCTATATCAAAAACAAAGGGGGAAGTAAGGGATGAAAAAAAAGGTATTTATAGTACTCTTAGTATTTATAATGATTTTTTCATCAGGATGCTGGGATAGAGTTGAGATAGAGGAAAACGCTTTTGTTTTTGGAATAGCTTTAGATGTTAATAAGGAAAGAACTGAAAAGGAGGATATTGAGAAAGGAGAAATAAAACCTTTTTACGAAAGCGATAAAGGTGCAATAAGAACAATATTTACAGTTCCAATACCATCAAAAATGAAAGAGGCTGGAGAGGATGCTTTTGAAAGTATTGAAGCAAGTGGGGAAAATATTCCAAGCTGTATGAGGGTTATTGAAAGAAAAATCAATAAAATAATATATTTAGGACAAACAAAGATGTGCGTATTTACTATAGATATGCTAAATAATAAGCAGTATTTTATGGATGCAGTTGATTTTCTTGAAAGAGATCCTGAAAGAAATAGGAATATGAAAGTAGCTGCAGTAAATGGAAGTATAGATGATTATATTAAAGTGAAGCATTATCTTGATAATAATCTTGCATCATATATATCTGGTATTTTTCAAGTCGGAAGTAAAGAGTGCTGCATAATATCTGAAGACTTAACGGAGCTTGAAGGTACCTTAAGATCATCAAAAGGCAATGCTGTGATGCCATGTATAAAAATTACTGATGGAAAGGCAGAAGTTAGAGATTTAGCTTTAATAAAGGACTATGAGTTTTATCAAATGGTTGATCAGAAATATTTAAGAGGATTCAGTATAATATCCAATAAACTTAAAAAAGCAAGAAAGCTTGTTAAATATGATGATACTATTATTCCATTTTATATAACAGGTGTAAAGACAACAGTACATTTAGAGGATAAGGAAAATTTAAAATATAAGGTGACTGTAAAAGTAGAAGGGGATATTGAAAGCTTTATACTTGATGAGGAAATATCAAAGGAGGGTAAAATAGAAGAAATAAAAAGCAATTTAGCAAAATCTCTTACAATGGAGCTGAGCGAAGTTATGGATTATTTTCAAAATAGCATTGGTATAGATTATTTAAAAATTGGGGAATATACAAAAAAATATCACAACAAGATATATGAAAAATATGAAGACAACTGGGACGAAGCCTTTAAAAAAGCACAGTTTGATTTTGATGTTAATGTAGAAATAAGAAGGATTGGAACAATAAGATAATGAAAATTTAATTTTGTGTTTAAAAAAGATAATAATGGAAATACTTTAAAAAGGTAGTTTAAAGTAACTTATGAAAAATTATAAACAGGGGGAAGATGTATGAGGAAAAAGATTATATTTTTAATTTGCTCTATTATGATTATTTCTATATTGATGTACATGAATATAACAAAAGAAAAGGGAGATGTAGCAAGTAAAATAATTAGATTTCACTGTGTAGCTAACAGCGATTCTTCGGATGATCAAAGGGTTAAACTCAAAGTCAGGGATGCAGTTTTAAATGATATGGGAAATAAACTTCAAGATATTAAAACAAGAGAAGAATCTTTAACAATAATTGAAAACAGCTTACCTGAAATAGAAAGCACTGCAAATGATATCCTATTAAAGGAAGGCAAGAATTACAAGGCAAAGGCATATTTAGGGAAGTTCAATTTTCCTGTGAAAAATTACAGTGATATTACTTTGCCCTCGGGAGAGTACACAGCACTTAGGATTGTACTTGGTGATGGCAATGGGAAAAATTGGTGGTGCGTAATGTTTCCGCCGTTGTGCTTTATTGACATTACAAGGGGGTTAACTGATGAGGAAACAGATATGCGTCTTAATGAGGTTTTAACAAAAAAGGAAACAGACTCTATAACTACAGCTAACAGTGAAAATAAAGAAGGCAATGCTTATAAAAGTGAGCTGAATAAAGAAATTAAAAATAACAATTTAAGTGATGCAAAGAATGAAGATAAAAATGCTGCAAATGAAAAACATACTGGAAAGGCAAGGTTGGAACCTTCTGTAGAGTTTAGATTTAAGACTGTTGATACCATTAAAAATGCATACAGCAAATTAAAACTTTTAATAGGGCCAAAGCCTTCCATTAAAGCATTCTAGTATTTCTTATCGCAGCGGTGGATTAAATCTAAATTACGAATAAAGATTGTTAAAAAAACCTGTATTAATCACAGGTTTTTTTGTACTTCATAAGCAGCTTGCAAATATCCTCTACAGCATTGGGTTTTGCTTTTTCCTTTTCAATTTCCTTCATACTATTTAGTTTATTTTTATTTTTCATAAGGCAATTTACTATAGATACTATATTAGAACTTTTTCTAATCCTTACTGCCATTCCATTATTTAATAGATAATTTGAATTTCTTTCCTCCTGACCTGGAATTGCTGAAGTTATTATTATTGGTATATTTTTAATTAGGGCTTCAGCTATTGTAAGTCCGCCTGGTTTTGTTATAAGAATATCGCTTGCAGACATTAAAAGATTAACATTATCTGTGTATTCATATATCAAGATTTTTTTATTAGATGATGACTTAATTTTTTCAAGCTGATTTTTAAGCTTATTATTCAATCCTGTGCAGACAATTATCTGAACATTCAAAGAGCTGAAGGCAATCTTTTCAAATATGGATTTGATATTCCCCATTCCAAGACCTCCGCCCATAATAAGAACTATTGCTGCATCTTCATCTAATTTTAGTTCTTTTCTTGCTTTAATTTTATCTATAGGTTTTAAAAATTCTTCAGAAATTGGTATTCCATAAGGGTAGATTATATCTTTACTTATACCTTTTTGAGTTAAATCATTAATAAAATCTTCATTTGGAATAATATACATATCCACATTATCATAAAGCCAAAGAGTATGAGGTGCATAATCTGTAATAATAGTGCAAAGAGGTATGTTTATTTTGCTTTTTTCCTTTAGTATGGAAATCATTTCGAGAGGAAAGGGATGAGTACATATAATCACATCAGGTTTTACATTATTTATCACTTTTTTTAGTTTTACAGACAATAGAGTGTTTAATTTATTTGTAAATACGGTAATTCCATTTTTATATTCGCTGTAATAATAAAGTTTATCGTATATTATTGGTTTTTTAGATAATGCTATAAGATAACTTCCTATAACTATTTTATCAAAGCTTGGGCCTATATATTTTAATGCATCAATTATTATCACTTTCACATTGCTGTAGTGTTTTTCAAAGTAGCTTTTTATTGTTTCAGATGCCTTATTGTGACCTTTTCCCGCTGAAACAGAGAAAATTAAAATCGTCAAGATGAATCACCTCTTACTATAATACATTTTTAGTATGTGCAAAAATATTATTTTAAAAGATTATGTTCAAATGAAGCACTTAATATATAGCTTATCCACAATAGATATAAAAAAAACAGGGAGGATTACGAGCCACTCACTTTTCTGCTTTTTTATGTATAAAAAAATTTTTTTTAGCAAAAAATAGTTATAAAGATTCTTGGCATTTATCTGTACTCTTTAGTTATGGCATATATAGGAATATAAAATTTAATATATGCCTTGAATAAGAGATTATGCTATCGTTAATTGACGGTTTCAATTTATTGAGGGGAGTGAATATGATTTGAAAAAAAGAGCAGTGCTTGCCGTTATAGTTACTTTTATTGTTGTAGGTTCTACTACCTTTGGATTCTTAATGTATTTAGACAGAAGAGATTACAGGATATTTCTTGAAAATCAATACTCGAGAAATTTGTACAGTGTCATATCAGATGTTGAAGGCCTCAATGCTTCTCTTTCAAAGATATCAGTTACTAAAGCTCCGGAGCAAAGCCTTCTTATTTTTGGGGAGATATGGAGGCAGGCAGCAGATGCCCAGGAGAAAATTAACACTATGCCTGTAGTTCATCCTGCTGTTTCCCAAACCAGTAAGTTCCTATCCCAGGTGTCTGATTTTTCATATGCCCTTTTAAGAAACAATAATAAAGGGCAGGAAATATCACAAGATGATTATAAAACTATTGAAACCCTCAAAGCAAGTTCAGGAAACCTCAGTAGTGGGCTTCATGATCTTCAAAAATCTATTCAGGAAGGAAATATTGACTGGGGCGAAATTAAGAGCAGAGGCAGCAGGATTTTTAGCCAGGCTCAAAAGACTACTGCAGATGTTAAATTCCAAGCCATTTCTAAGGATCTGCAGCAAGTTCCATCCCTGACTTATGATGGACCCTTCTCTGAAACCATGATGTCTATAAAACCCAAAGTTCTTTCAGAGAAGGAAATAAGTGCTGATGAAGCAAAAAATGCTGCAATAAATTATATTGGAAAGGATAAAGTTGAAAGGATTGAGGTTTATAGTGATAAATTAGCTGAAAAAATACCTGCTTATGGGTTTAGTGTAAATTTAAAAGGAAGAAAGGACAGTATAAATATAGATATCAGTAAAAATGGCGGAAAGATTGTTTACCTTATTGATAACAGGGATGTGGCTTTGGCAAAGATTGAAGTTAAGGATGCAGTAGCTAAAGGAATAAAGTATTTGGAAAGCAGCGGGTATAAGTCAATGATTCCTACATATACATTAAGATATGATAATGTGGCTATTGTAAATTATGTTTATGTTCAAAATAAGGTATTGATTTATCCAGATCAAATTAAGCTTAAGATAGCGTTGGATAATGGTGAAATAGTAGGAGTTGAATCACAAAAGTATTTGATTTCGCATACTGAAAGAAAAATTGAGGAGCCAAATATAAGCCTTGATGAGGCCAGAGGGAAAATTAACTCGAGAATAAAGATTAAAAATGTGAGATTTGCAATTATCCCTGCAGATACTACAAAAGAAGTTTTCTGTTATGAATTTTATGGGAATTATAATAATGAAAAGTTTATTGTGTATATTAATGCCATTGATGGCACTCAGGAAAGAATATTAAAGCTTATAGATACACCCAATGGTCAACTTTCTATGTAACATTTACTACATATAATTATTTAAAATTAGGAGAAGATATTAATATAGACCGCTGAATATAAAGAATATAGAGTAGGCGTTCTATAGAAACATTTTTAAAATTAAAAATTTCTTTTACTTTAATTTTGCTGCATCGCCCCAATTTTAAAAAAACCTTTTAAATTAATAAAAAACTCCTTTGAATGATCAAAATTTGGTGTAACGGAACGGTCAAGACCGTTCCCTACGCTTAGATGATTAGAATTTAGAGGGTGGGATTATCAGGACCGTTCCCCACATTTCAATGAAGAATTATTTTAAAAAGGGGGCTTTAAAATGAGTAGACACAGGAGTATAATGTCAGAGAACTTAAAAAGCGAACTGGCAAAAGAAATTGGTGTTTACGACATTGTAGAAAGAGAAGGTTGGGGTTCAGTTACTTCAAGGGATTGTGGGAATATTGTTACTGCAGCAATAAAGTATGCTGAAAAAGCATATGAAGATGAAAAACAATAACAAAACACGATAATGAAAGTAAGCCGGCTGTGCCGGCTTATTTTTTAAATAAAATGGCATGGAACGGTCTTGACCGTTCCGTCCCCGCACAACCCCGTGCATTCTCCGGAGAAATGGTCAAAACCATTTTCCACAGAATGGGAAGGTGTTTACTTCAAGTGAGCATTCAGATTGTTCTTATGATTAAAATAAAAAAACGGTGGTAGGGAGCGGTCTTGACCGTTCCGCCCCCTACATTACGTGCATCCCCCAGGGGGATGGTCAAAACCATTACCTACAGCATCTGTAATCATTAGAACATCTTTGCAAACGGGTAAGTGAATGGAATATATTTTTCTTATCGCAGCGGTGTATTAAATCTAAATCACGAATTACAGCTGCAGTATGGGAAAGTGTTTACAAAAAAAAATAATTAGTTTATTATAGTAAAATGGAATATGATAAAGGAGCTGATACGATGGCAAGGGCACTGGCTTTAATATCTGGCGGTCTCGACAGCATACTTGCTGCAAAGCTTATAAAGGACATTGGAATAGATGTTATAGGTATATGTTTTAAGTCTGCTTTTTTTGGCTATGAATCTGCCGTTAAAATGACTGAACAAATTGATATACCTCTTAAAATTATAGATTTTACAGAGCAGCATCTTGAAATGGTAAAGCACCCAAAGCATGGCTATGGGAAAAACATGAATCCGTGCATTGACTGCCATGCAATGATGATGAATTATGCCGGGAAGCTTTTAAAGGAGTTGGATGCTGACTTTATAATTACCGGCGAAGTTTTAAATCAAAGACCTATGTCACAAAATAAAAACTCGCTTGATATTGTAAAAAGGGAATCGGGTTATGAAGAATATATATTAAGACCCCTTTCAGCTAAAGTTCTGCAGCCTACTAAAATGGAGCTTGAAGGGCTAGTGGATAGAGAAAAGCTTCTTGGAATAAGCGGAAGAACAAGGAAGGCACAAATGGAGCTTGCTGAAAAGTGGGGAATAAAGGAGTATCCGTCCCCTGCAGGTGGATGCAAGCTTACAGATATAGGTTTTTCAGCAAGGCTCAGGGACCTTCTCTTACATGATGAAAACCCAAAGCTTGAGGATGTTGAAATGCTTAATATCGGGAGACATTTCAGATTAAATGATAGAGTAAAAGTAATGTCCACAAGGGATGAAAGTGAAGGCAAAGCAATTATAAATCTTCTTTCAAATGGGGACTATGTTTTTTATGCACTGGATTTCAAGGGCTCTACAATAGTACTTAAAGGTGAGCCTAATGAAGATGATATAAAAGTTGCAGGTGAAATTTGCGGAAGATACAGCAAGGGTAAGGATGAAAAAAAAATAAAAATAAAATACAAAAAACATGAAAATGATAAATATAATATAATAGAAGTGGTTCCTGCAAAGGATGAAGATATTAAACAATATATAATATAAAAAGTTATGGTATTTTAAAGGTGGGGAGTAAATTTGGATACAAGACCTGTGGGTGTTTTTGATTCTGGTATTGGGGGACTTACTGTTGTAAAAGAAATAATGAAGATAATACCAAATGAAGATATAGTATATTTTGGAGATACAGCAAGGGTACCTTATGGATCTAAATCAAAAGAAACTATAATTAAGTTTGCAAGACAAGATGCAAGATTTCTCATAGAAAAAGGAGTAAAGGCTATTGTAATTGCATGTAACACTGCATCGGCTTTTAGCCTTGAAACATTAAAAAATGAATTAAGCATACCTATAATTGGAGTAATAGAACCAGGAGCTCATGCTGCTGTTAAATCCACGGTAAATGGAAACATAGGTATTATTGGTACTGAAGGAACTATTGGAAGCGGCGCTTATGAAAAAGCCATTTTAAAATTAAGATCTGACTATAGAATTTCAGGATATCCATGCCCTTTATTTGTCCCTTTAGTTGAAGAGGGCTGGGCAGGAAGTAAGGTATCTTATATGGTAGCAGAAGAGTATTTAAAACCTATTAAAAAATCAGATATAGATACTCTTGTTATGGGCTGTACACATTATCCTCTTTTAAAAAATGTAGTTGCTGATATTTTAGGAGAGGGTGTAACACTTATTAACCCTGCAGAAGAAACGGCTCTTGAGCTTAAGAAAATTCTTGAGGAAAAAAATCTTAATAGCAATCAAATTAAATCATGCTATAATTTTTATGTAAGTGATAATCCAGAAAAATTTTCAAGGGTTGGCAGCAACTTTTTAAATGAAAAAATATATAATATACAAAAAATAGATATTGAAAAATATTAATGGTATTTTGCTAAGGAGGGGATAAAGGTGAACAAAAAGGTTTTAATTTCAGTTAAAACAACTCAATATAGTGATGGTGATGGACAACCTGAAACTTTGGAGCTTATAACTGAAGGAGATTATATAAAAAAAGGCAATGAGTATCTTGCTATATATGATGAAACTGAAATATCAGGTATGGAAGGGACTACAACTACTCTTAGAATACTTGAAGATTCTTTAAATATTATAAGAAAAGGGACTACCACATCTGATCTTTTATTTAAAAAAGGATTAAATCATGTCAGCCTTTATGCTACACCTTATGGAGCTATTGAGGTTACAATAAGACCAAGAAAGGTAATGATTGATGTAGATGATAATGGCGGCAATGTAGAACTTGAATATGAAATGGAAGCACCTGGACTCGATTCAATAAAAAATTCTCTTTTATTAAATATAAAAGAGGCACAGTAAAGAACGCTTAAACAACGTTCTTTTTATTGTATTCATAATACAATAAATATCCGTAATTCTAATATAACTTTACAGAAAATTCTTAAAAAGTTTATGAAAAACTTTATTATTGTGATATCATATAATAAATGTTATTTCAATCCAATGCTATTCAGAAGAACTTATATAAGTAAAATATTGCTATATATAGCATGAAATGAAAGCAGAATTATCATTGTGGCAGTAAAAATGCTTAGGTAGAAAATGTCATAAGGAGGCTATAGCAATTGAGAAATTATAAAGAAATAGAGCTATGGAAAGATGTAAAAGAAGAGGAATGGAATGATTGGAAATGGCAGGTTAAAAATAGGATTACAGATGTACAAACTTTAAGTAAGGTAATAAATTTAATGCCAGAGGAGGAAAAAGCTATAAAAAGATGTCTTGAGACTTTAAGAATGGCAATAACTCCTTATTATGCTTGCCTTATAGATAAAAATGATGAAAAGGATCCTATAAGGATGCAGGCAGTTCCAACAATAAATGAGCTTATTATATCAAAAGAGGATATGGAGGATCCTTTAAGTGAAGATAAGGATTCCCCTGTACCTGGTCTTACTCATAGGTATCCTGACAGAGTATTATTTTTAATAACGGATATGTGTTCTATGTATTGCAGGCACTGTACAAGAAGAAGGTTTGCAGGCGGAACTGATCATAGTATGTCAAAGGATAGAATTGATGCGGCTATTGAATACATTAGAAACACACCTCAAATAAGGGATGTACTTTTATCCGGAGGAGATGCTTTAGTTATTGAAGATGATAAACTGGAATACATTATTAAAAAGCTAAGGGACATTCCTCATGTAGAAATTATAAGAATTGGGACAAGGACTCCTGTCGTAAATCCTATGAGAATTACAGATGATCTTCTTAAAATGCTTAAAAAATATCAGCCTATCTGGATAAACACCCAATTCAATCATCCAAAAGAAATAACTGATGAATCAAAGCGAGCTTGTGAAGCTATTGTAGATGCAGGGATACCTCTTGGAAATCAGTCAGTTCTTCTTCGCGGCATAAATGACAGTGTAGAAATTCAAAAGGAACTTGTGCATAAGCTTGTTATGATGAGAGTTAGACCTTATTATCTATATCAATGTGATATGTCCCAAGGAATAGGACATTTTAGGACCAAGGTTTCAAAGGGTATAGAAATTATGGAGGGTTTAAGGGGACATACATCAGGATTTTGTATACCTACATTTGTTATTGATGCACCAGGGGGAGGAGGCAAAATTCCTGTAATGCCTCAATATGTTATAAGTCAATCTCCAACAAAGGTTGTGCTTAGAAATTATGAGGGCGTTATTACAACTTATGTTGAACCTCAGTACACTGATGAGGAAGAAAACAATAATTCAAAGGAAACTGGAGTTATGGAACTTCTCAAGGGTGATAAATTTAGTTTAGAGCCTGAAGGCCTTGAAAGGAAGAAAAGGAGAAAAGGAAAAAACTAAATTAATATAAAGTTTACAAAATTATTTATTATTATTATGAATAATTGTTGAAATATTACGATAATATAATATAATAATATAAACGTTAACGTTTAAATTAAATAATTGTTGAAATATTATACTTGGGAGGGGTTTTAATTGAAAATAAAATGGTTGGGTCATTCATGCTTTAAAATTGTATCAGCTAACGGAATTAGGGTATTAACCGATCCTTTCGATGATAATGTAGGTTATAGGCTTCCAAGTGTAGAAGCAGATATTGTAACTATAAGCCACAATCACTTTGATCATAATTTCGTTGACTGCGTAAAGGGAAACTTTGAAGTTATAAACAAGATAGGTAATTTCAATGTTAAGGATATACCAATATCAGGAATTAAGACTTATCATGATGAGGAAATGGGAGCAAAAAAAGGAGAAAACATCGTTTATGTATTTAACATAGATAATATGAGAATATGCCATCTTGGGGATCTTGGGCATATATTAACCAAAGAGCAGGTTAATATGATTGGTAAGATTGACATACTATTAATACCTGTAGGTGGGGTATACACTATTGATGCTGAAAAAGCAGTTGAAACTGTTAGAACACTTAAACCATCTGTTGTAATTCCTATGCATTATAAAACAAAAGCTTTAAAGTTTGAACTTGAAAGTGCAGATAAATTTCTTAACAAGATGGGTGATTTTGAAAAGTTAGACTCAAAAGTGATTGAAATTAAAAAGGAAAATTTAGAACCCGATAAGACAAAAGTATATGTTTTAAAATACGAATAATGAAGGGACGCATTTGCGCTCCTTTATTTTTTA
>ENA-UOOM01001947-UOOM01001947.1-fermentation-metagenome-genome-assembly--contig:-NODE-1947-length-18338-cov-35.834053_pt1 | contig 18338 bp, 11 predicted proteins | sample MGYA00245781_ERZ724031 | MGnify/ENA primary metagenome ERZ724031 (study PRJEB28704, sample SAMN03018317) | fermentation metagenome | biome: anthropogenic terrestrial biome; feature: soil... | reverse complement strand
TTTATATATCAACATATTATAGACGAGTGCTGAAAATTAACGCAACGCTACTATATGTAATACAATATTTATTTAATTGATAACATATGTTTTAAAACATATGTTATTTTTTTTTGATTTAATCTAATATCTCTACTTTTGTAAAGTATGCTTTGTGATAAACACCTTCTCGGGTGTGATTTTTTCATATTTTCGTCAAATTATTTTCGAAACAATCGCGAAAATATTTTGTAACGATGTCTCTTTAGTGATTTCTAATTTCAGAACAAACTCCGGTAATATCATAACTAAGAAGACATAGAGTTTTTATCTCAAAAAAATAATATGCCTATGAAAATACAAATGACAAAATTAACTGCATCTAATTTAACACGTATTGCTTGTCAATAAGCTTTTTATGTTTTTTATATTAACTTAAATTAAAATCAAAGACACATGATTAATAATAAAAAATTCGTCAACTTCTTAACCAGAAAAAAACCCATAAAGTTTTTTCTAATAATAACACGGGCCACCACTTTTATATTTTTTTTCTGTGTATTACTTTCAACAGCGTGGTCTGCAAATTCATTAGACAGAGAAGAAACTGCAGTACAACAACAAAGGAAACGTATTACTGGAACTATCGTAGATGACGGAGGAATTCCAATAATTGGAGCAAACATTGTTGAGAATGGCACCACAAACGGAACAGTAACAGATGCGGATGGACAATTTGTATTGAATGTAGAAAATAATGCATCAATCCGCATCACTTACATTGGATATTTAGAACAAAATATAAGCACAACAGGAAGAAATACTTTCAATATCACGCTTGTTGAAGATACAAGAGCTTTAGAAGAGGTAGTAGTTGTTGGTTACGGAACTCAAAAGAAAGCAACTTTAACTGGCGCCGTATCATCAGTAAAGAATGAAGAATTAATTTCTGTAACAACGTCTGATTTAAGAACATCACTTGTTGGCAAACTACCTGGCTTACGCGTAATGCAACGTGGCGGAGAACCAGGCACTTATGACAGTTCAATGGATATTAGAGGTTATGGAGGTAACCCATTAGTAATAATTGATGGAGTACCCAGAGGAGATTTTCAGAAGGTCGATCCAAACATGATTGAAAGTATATCTATATTAAAAGATGCTTCAGCAGCCGTTTATGGTGTTAGAGCAGCTGATGGCGTTATTCTGATAGAAACAAAACAAGGCAAAGAGGGAAAAGCTGAGATTTCTTTTACTTCTACTTATGGATTACAAAAAATGACTGAATTCCCAGAACCCATAGACAACTCTATTGATAATTTGATTTTAAAAAATGAAGCTGCTATTGTGGCTCGGAATCCTATTCCTTACCCAAATTATTTAGAATACGATGGAAGTGATCCTTTAAAGCCAAGTATTAATTATTGGGATTTGACTATGAAAAAACTAGCTCCGCAAACGCAAAATTCTTTAAGCGTAACAGGAGGTTCAGAAAAAGTTAAATATTATTTTTCATTTGGGCACCTCTATGATATGGGATTATTCAAGTCTGATAATCTAAAATATGAAAGATTTAATATAAAATCTAATATTTCAGCAACAATTAAGGACAATTTAACAGCGAATTTAATTATTAGCGGCTTGTTTGATGAAAAACGAAATCCATATGGTGGAACAAGCTATGATTTCTTTAAACAAGTATGGATGCAACCAACCTATCAACCTGTGTATTATTGGGATCCTGCATTAAATGCTTTTGATGAAACAAAATATTTTGATGGTGAGGCTGATAGGAATCCATTAGCTGTTATTAATCCGGATGTAGCTGGCTATAGAGATGTTTACAATAAGCAAATGGAGATAACTGCATCATTGACATACGATGTGCCATTTATAAAAGGACTTTCCTTAAAAGGTCTTTTTGCTTATGATGCCAGAGTCAATACGCAGAAACAATGGAGAATTGGGTATAAAGAATACAAGTCCAACGGCTCTTTTGTACAACCACAAGGAACGACACGCCTGATTCACCGTGCCGAAGAATGGATGACTCCTCATCTACAGTTTTCAGCAAATTATACTAACACGTTTAAGGATCATAACATTACAGGTCTTCTTCTGTTTGAACAACGAAAAGGTACAGGAAACTGGTTTGAGGCAGGAAGATATTTCACTTTGGATATTTTGGATCAATTAAGTTCTGGAAATACGAAAGATCAAATAGCAAATGGACGAGAAAAAGTACCAGGAGCTGGAATTGATGCAGCAAACAGAGCATTCGTCGGTCGTATAAACTATGATTTCATGACAAAGTATTTGATGGAATTTAGTTTTCGTTATGACGGATCATCGAATTTTCCGAAAAATAGCAGATGGGGATTTTTTCCGGGTGTTTCATTAGGTTGGAGGATTAGTGAAGAACCATTTATTAAAGAAAATTTTTCTTACATCGACAATATCAAATTAAGGGCATCGCATGGGAAAATGGGTGATCATAGTGCTGCAGAAAATTTCCAATTTGTTCCCGGCTACACTTATCCTGAAGGAGGTTATCTTTTTACCGGGAACGTTTGGACAACCGGTTCTGAATTCAGAGGTATAATAAATCCCAATATTACATGGTACACTGCAACCACATCCAATATTGGCTTAGATGCATCTCTTTGGAAAAATCTTTTAGGATTAACAATTGACTTTTTTCAGCGTGAGAGAGGGGGGCTGCTGGCAAGAAGAGCTATTAGAATTCCTTCAACTTTCGGCACGTCGTTACCTTTAGAAAACTTGGAAAGTGATTTAACAAAAGGTTTTGAAATAGAGTTAAGCCATTTTAATAAAATTGATCAGGTTAATTACTATGTGAAAACAATGCTTTCCTACACCCGGTCTAAATGGATTCATCGCGAAGCGACTATCGCCGGAAATGATTGGGCTAATTGGAGATATCGTGATGAAGGAAGATGGAAGAACATTCGCTGGGGTTATGGTTATTTAGGACAGTTTCAGACCGAAGAGGAAGTAAGAAATTACGGGATAGTACAACTCAACAATGGTCACGACATGATGTATCCCGGGGATATTAAGTATGTGGATTGGAATGAAGACGGAATGATTGATGGACATGATGAGTATCCAGTAGGAAGAGGGCAAGATCCTGAAGTATTCTACAGCTTGAACTTAGGAGCGGAGTGGAAAGGACTATCGCTTAATGCATTTTTTCAGGGAGCAACGCGTTATGAAATGATGCCGGGCGAACAACTTCAAGGTCCACTTCCCTGGGGTCGAAACTCATTAAAGATCTTTTTAGATCGTTGGCATCACGAAGATCCATTGGATTTTACTTCTCCATGGATTCCTGGAAAATACCCAATTTCCAGAGATGGATTTGGTTATGAACCGAACAAAAGAACCTCGTCTTATTGGTTACTTAACGGAACGTATCTTCGTTTGAAAAATGTTGAGATAAGTTATTTGTTACCTTCAAATTGGATGAGTAGAATTAACTTAGAACAAGTCCGGCTGTTTGTTAATGGTCTCAACTTGTATACATGGAGTGGTGCAAAACAATATATGGATCCTGAAAGGCCTTTAGAGTATGATAGTGGTTACAAATACCCAATTATGGCTAACTACAATTTTGGTATCAATATTATTTTCTAAAATATTCATTATGAAAAAAATATCTATATATATTTTATTTGTGGGAGTATTATTTGCAATTTCCTGCAACGATGGTTATCTCGATGTAAAACCAGTAGACCGTATCACAGAAGAAGATGTTTTCGGGAGTAAAGAAGCAATTATTTCACATTTGGGCAGGCTTTATTGGAGGTGTCCCATGGAAGATTTCAGTTGGCCAGCTGAATTTGCCGGATTCACTCTTCATACAGATGAAATGGTCAATTGTTTCCAAGACCAAAATGGTTATAATCCAGGAAACTATCAATGGTGGGGCGATGGTTATGTAGCAATTCGATATATAAATAACTTTATTGAGCAAATCAGTAAATCAACGGTTTTTACAAATGTTAAAGAAAGAGACGATATTTTAGGTCAGGCATATTGGCTTAGAGCTTATACTTATATGGCATTAGCCCGTCGATATGGTGGAGTACCAATATTGACTGAAGTGCCTGTATTACCGGATGACCCAACAGAATTATACATAGCACGTTCTACAGAAGAAGAGGTTTTTAATCAAATTCTTAAAGACTTAGATTTTGCAATACAACATTTATCAGAAACTCCATCTGCTTATATAATAAATAAAGGAACAGCGCTGGCTTTTAAATCACGTGTTATGCTTTATGGGGCCTCTCTTGCCAAATATAGTAGCAAAGTGTATGAAGGTGGTACTTATATGAATGGATTGTTAGGAATACCACAATCTAAAGCTGTTGAGTATTATAAGGCAGCCCGAGATGCTGCAAATCAGGTGATAGAAAGTGGAAAATACGAATTGTATGATTACAGTGGACCTACTTATCAAAATAAAATTGAAAACTACGAGAAATTATTCTTTGATGAGAGTTCAACTAACAAGGAGCGAATTTTGGTAAGAGCATATCTATATCCGGAAAGGACGCATGTTTTTGACGAGAGAGTGGTTCCTTTTAGTTTTAGGGCCGGGACAGGATGGAGTAGTAGAAGATGTCCTCCGTTATATATGGTTGAGAAATATGAGTATGTAGATAATAGAGACGGATCACTTCAATTTAACGGCAAAAAGTTAAGTGAGAATGACCCAATTTTGGTTGACGACTTTGAGAGCTTATTTGCTAATAAAGATCCTCGCTTTGTTCATAATATTTTAACTCCAGGTAGTCCTTGGTACAATGGCACAATTGAAGTGTATGTAAATACAAAAGAAGGTGGACAATTAACTGGGAAATTTGGAAAAGACGGGATTACACAACCCGAAGCGACATCAACAGGTTTTTATTTTGCAAAATGGCTACAACGCAAACCCGCAAGACCAATAAACGAAGGTTCTGATGTAGATTGGCCAATTTTACGCTATGCAGAAGTGTTGCTTGACTATGCAGAAGCCAACTTCGAACTTGCACAAATGGGTGCTGGCGGTGATATGAACGAAGCTCTTAAATACGTGAATTTGATACGAAAAAGAGCAGGGATTCAATTGCTCGATAAAATCACAATGGAAGACATAAGGAATGAGCGATTGTTCGAATTTTACGGTGAGGGTCAGCGTTACTGGGATTTGAAACGTTGGAGAATTTTTCACGAGATACTCAATAATACTGAGACATTTGCAATTTGGCCAACATTAGATAAAGATATTAATAAATTCAGTATAGTCAGTCATCAGTTACCCTCCGATAAATTTAAAAAGACTTTCCAGCCAAGGAACTATTACATGCAAATTCCACAGGATGAAATTGAAAGGAATCCTTTGTTGATACAGAACTTTGGTTATTAATATAATCATTATATAACGAGATTTTAATAAATTATGAATATGAAAATATTATATAGATTTTCACTCTCAATTATTGTCTTAATAGCTGCATCTGGTTGCGAAATAGACAACTACAGTACACCTGAAGCAATTTTTACAGGACAAATCGTAGATAAAAAAACTAAAGAGACAATTCAAACAAGACAACCGGATGGAATTCAAATTCGTTTGGTGCAAGATGGATATGACAATCCTGTACCTTATGATTTTTGGGCTAAAAACGATGGTACGTTTAGAAACACTAGGTTGTTTGCTGGAACTTACGAAGTTACTGTGAAAGATGGACCATTTCATGGACAGGTAACTAAAACTGTTACGCTAAAAAATGGTTTCGAAACTACAGAAACTTTTGAAGTAGAGCCTTACATAAGGATTACTGATGTGAATATTTCAGTATCTTCAGGTACAATAACAGGAACTTATAAATTATCAATGGGAGACGGAACAACAGAAATTTTATATTCACGTTTAATTTGTCATGCTTCTCCTATTCTCCATAAAAATACTGATAATTTGAAAAGTTCTTCGAGAAATAATCTTTCAGGAAAGACAGCTGTAGAAGTAGCAGCTATGTCCTTTTCTGATCAGATTACAGAACTTACCCCAAATACCTATTATGTGAGGGTTGCTGCTGAATCTAGAAATGTTTTAGGTAGAAATAACTATTCAAAAATAATAAAAGTAGAAGTTAAATGATTTATTAGAAATAAGAATTGTTTAAAAATTCTTTCTTATAAAATTAATTGGCCTATTAATGAATAAGAATTTGATAAACCAAATTCTTATTCATTTCTTTTGGCCCGCAATTTGGCCATATATTGTCTTTCATACGAATAAAGCATTATAGTATGAAATACAATATTTATTTAATTGATAATATATGCTTTATAACATACTGAAATTTGTATTAATTTGATCTAATATCTTTATTTTTGTCATGTGTTTCTTACAATAAATACCAAAATGATAAATATTTATCTTTTGTTTTATGATCTTCTAATCAACTGTACACTCGCTAAAATAACGCCTATGAAGTGACTATCAATTCAAAACTAGCTTATCAAATCTTACTTAAATGGATTTTATCTCAAGAAAAATAATACATGGAATCACTTTTTAAAGATTATTTGGATAGAGATTAGAATCAAATGTGAATCGTTACTTTATTTCTATTTCGTAAATAAAGTAAATTGTTTCTGAATAAAAATTTACCACAATCTTCTCAAAATTGTATCATTGTAATTATTTTATAATAAAAGAAGATTTAAAATTCACCTCTAAAAACAATTCTTATGAGAAATACGATGAAGATCATTTTTGTGACTTTGTTTTTTTCTTTTTTTACATATGTTCAAGCTGTTGAACTTCACAGCACAAATTTAATTACAAAAGAAAATAACAATAGTTATACTAACTCAATAAATCAAAACAACAGAATAATAACAGGATACGTAACTGACATCAATAAAATCCCGATCATAGGTGCAAATATTCTTGAAATAGGGACAACAAATGGGACTGTAACGGACATTGATGGGCATTTTTCTATAGATATAAAAGAAGCTGCAACGGTTCAGATTTCTTATATAGGATATATTACTCAAGAAGTTGTTATCACTAACCAAACTACACTTCATATAATACTTATAGAAGATCAACAAAGTTTGGACGAAATAGTGGTAATCGGTTACGGCACCATAGCAAAGAGAGAGCTAACAAGTGCAGTGTCTCATATATCAAGCGAACAATTTTTAAATATTGGTGGAAACGATCCAATGATGAGTATACAAGGAAAAGTTTCGGGTGTATCAATTACAAACACAGCTTCTGCTGATCCTAATTCAACTGCAAGTCTACAGGTACGTGGAGTTACATCCCGACAAAGTGGTGCACTTGGACCTCTTATCGTTATTGACGGTGTACCTGGAGGAAGTATGCAAAACATTAATGAAAATGATATCCAATCTATAGATGTTCTTAAAGATGGAGCCGCATCAGCAATTTACGGTACTCGAGGATCAAACGGAGTAATTATAATAACAACAAAAAAAGGTAAAAAGGATGGTAGTTTCAGCACTACTTACAATGGATATTTAAATATTTTCAGTCCTAAAAATGAACTCAAGGTACTTACTGCAGATGAGTTTAGAAAACACACTCCTGAAAGGGGAAATGATTTTGGAGCAAATACAGATTGGTTTAAAGAGATAACTCAGACTGGGGTGACACAAAGTCATAATATTCAAGTATCTGGTGGAAATTTACGCAATAACTATCATGCATCTGTAGATGTTCAGGATGGGAAAGGAATTGATATAAGATCTACTCGAAAAGACATAGGAGCACGTCTTTCTATTACTCACACGAGTAAAAGTGAATTATTTGAGTTTTCATTTAATGTTGCACCGCGCAAAGTAGATTTTAACAACTCTGATCGATACATGTTCTCACAAGCATTGACTCTAAACCCAACAATGCCCGTGATGAACGTTGATAATCCTAATCTATTTTATGAAGCAACTGGATGGGAAGCTGAGAATCCTGTTGAAAAATTGAAATTAGAAAAAAGCGGTGGAACACAGAAATTTTTGGATTGGTATGGCACTTTAAAATTAAATTTACTCCCGTTATTCGCACCTGAAAAAAGTCACGTACTTTCAACTCAGATCACTCTCGCACAACAATTGTTTGACAATGACACTTTTTGGTTTCGTCCATCTACATCAACTTTAGCTATGAAAATAGGCAGAAGAGGTCAAGCAAATCAAGAGAGAGCGAGAAATTTACAAGAGTCACTCGAGTGGTTGGTAAATTATGCAGCAGACTATAATGATCATAATTTTAAAGCACTTGGAGGTTATTCATATCAATATTTCCAATACTCCAGATTATACGCTGAGAACAGCAATTTTACATCTAACGAACTATTGTATAATAAACTAGATGACGGAACATACAATAAAGAAGCTGTAGGGCGACTTGGCATGGCTTCATCTAAAAATGATTCAAAGTTGATAGGTTTTTTTGGACGAATTTCTTATGATTATAAAAGAAAATATCTTGCCACAGCTTCTTTAAGATATGAAGGTTCTTCTAAGTTCGGGATAAATAATAAATGGGGATTATTCCCGGCATTTTCTGTTGGCTGGCAAATTAGTGAAGAAGATTTAATGAAAGATATAAGATGGATTAATTCTCTCAAGATAAGAGCGGACTATGGTGTCACTGGGAATCAGGGATTTGGCAGTTATCAATCCTTATCAACTTTTGGTGGTTATGGACAAGCTTATTACGATGGGAGATATTACACAGGGTGGTCTCCTAACAAGAATCCTAATCCTAATCTAAAGTGGGAGAAAGGAAAGAATTGGAATATTGGTCTTGACTTCTCATTATTAGGAAATAAAATTGAAGGAAGCTTTAATTACTTTAATCGAACGCAGCAAGATCTCTTGGGATCATATAACGTTCCTTTACCACCTCATATAGCATCCTCAACATTTGTGAATGTAGGAAGCATGCGTAATCAAGGTTTTGAAGTAGATTTGAATATAGATATTATCTCTTCGAGAGATTTAAATTATTCTATCGATCTGGTTGGTTCAGTTACAGCAAATAAGTTTATATCATTTTCTAATAACATTTACACAGGACAAAAATATTACTGGATGAGTGGATTTCCAGCTCCCGGTAGCCCTGGCCCGGTTCAAAGAGTTGAAGAAGGAAAAAGAATAGGAACATTTTATACGTATAAATATGCCGGTGTTGATGATTCAGGGAATTGGTTAGTGTATAACAAAAATGGAGAAGCAATTTCTATTGTCAATGCGGTAGATGAAGATATGCGAGCTGTAGGAAATGGAATGCCAAAGTTTATGATGTCATGGAATAATAACCTGAGATACAAGAATGTTGATTTAACTGTTTTCTTCCGTGGTAATTTTGGATATCAAGTGTATGATATACATAATTTTTATTGGGGATTACAATCTGCAGCACCTAACTTGAATGTACTTCAATCAACATATAAAGAAAATGCTCATATTATAGATGGTATGAATCAACATAATAGTTATTTCGTTAGAAATGCTGATTTTTTCAAGTTAGATGTTTTGACATTAGGATATACATTAAAAACTACTAATAGATGGCTTGATAGTTTTCGTATTTATAGTACAGCTCGTAATTTGTTAACAATTACCGGATATAAAGGCGTCGACTTGGATGTATTTGCAGTTAATGGGTTAGAACCAGGTATCCCACCGGATAAAAAAAGCTATTACCCTTCGTCAAGACAGTTTTTATTTGGTGTGCAAGTTAATTTCTAATCTTAAAATAAGAAATGTTATGAGTATAAAGAATTTATTACAATATTTTGGAGTAACTATTTTATTGTTAATAGGAAGTTGCACCAATTTAGACGAGAATGTTTATGATATCATTATTGCTGATACATTTTATAAAACAAAAGACAATGTTATCCAGGGATTTGTACGTCCTTTTGAACATGCTTATTGGTGTATGGCAACTGCAAATTTCCAAGTTCAAGAAAATACAGCTGATCATTTTATGACCCCAAATCGTCAAGGTCATTGGTTAGATGGACAGAACTACTTTAGATTACACAGACATACTTGGACTATAGATGATTGGGTTCCACGAAACGCTTGGAATAATAATTATCAAGGTATTGTATATTGCAATAGTGCAATTTCAGATTTTGATAAATTAGATCCCTTAAATTATGGGATGACTACCGATGAAATAGAAAATCTAAAAGCACAACTAAAAACTTTGAGAGCGTGGTTTTATATAAATTTATTGGATATGTTTCGTAATATTCCATTGGCGACCAACTATCCAGATGAAAATATACATCCAACTCAAGTAACTCCAAAAGAATCTTTTGAGTTTATAGAAAAGGATTTATTAAGTGTAATCCCCATATTAAATAAAAAAGAAGGTATTGGCGGAAATGTCAATAAGCAAGGATCATGGACTCAAGCCGGAGCAGCGGCACTGTTAGTAAAACTATATTTAAATGCTGAGTTATGGATTGGCGAAAATAGGTATAATGATTGTGCAAACTACGCAGAAAAAATCATTAATGGTGAATATGGTTTTTATGGAATTGCCTCACGATGGGATGCGCCTTTTGATTGGCAAAATGAAACTTGCGAAGAAATCATTTATGCTTTCAGTAGTTCTTACGGCTACTCTCACTGGGTATATAGTGCAGATATGTACTGGTGGGGTGCTCCATTCAAAGCTGCACCATATTTTGGATTTAGTGACTGGGGCGACATGAATCATCGTTACGGTTTGCAACCTGGATTGGACCTCAACGGTAATGAATATACTTCAAAAAATGGAAAACCTATTGTGAAATTTAAAAAATATCCCGATGATGTCCGTTTAAAAAAATACAGAAACTTAGGAAATTCAACACGACAAGGTATGTTTCTATATGGATCCCTTGACTACACTGATAGTCAAGGCAATAAACAATTTGTAAAAGCCGACAATGGAAGATACACGTTATACTTGCGAGATCAGGTTGGATGGTTTGAAGATACTGACACATTAAGCATTTCCCCAAAACCATCAAGTGGAACACCTGTTATGATTTCAGATATGGATCATGCAGATCAAAGTTCCGGATGGTGCTTGATTAAATACCCAATCTATCGTTCAAGTGATGCGGGAAAAATGGAATCAGATTATGCACTCATTCGTTTAGCTGAAATTTACTATTCACTGGCTGAATGTAAATTTCGTTCCGGAGACAGAGCAACAGCTGCAAAACTTTTGAACACAGTTCGCAATAGATATTATCCAGTTGGATCCACAAGTCTATACAATGAAAATGGTAGTGAAATAACCGAACAAGAACTTTTAGATGAATGGGGGCGTGAATTTATTGGAGAAAGCTTACGTCGTACTGTCTTATGCAGATTTGATGTTTATACTAAAGATGAGTGGTGGGACAAACAAAAAGAAGCAGATGATCATACGATGATTTTACCACTATCACGAACAATTTTAGATTCAAATCCAAATTTGAAACAAAATCCGGGATACCCCGATAACAATTAATTATAAAATCATAATTTTCAAGTTTCATGAAATTTTTATAACAATATGGCACGATTAGTAACACTCTATTCCCTGCAATGGGGCGATTTATCACTGGAAGATGTATGTATAAAAGCGAAAAAATTCGGATACGACGGCCTTGAGCTGGGACTTCCCGATCACCTGGATGTCCGTCAAACCGATCCGGCATACTATCAGGGCATCAAAGACCTGCTGGCTAAATACGGCATGCAGCTGCGGACGATCTCCACGCATCTGGTGGGACAGGCCGTATGCGATAAAATCGATGAACGGCACAAAGGAATTCTTCCCGATTACATCTGGGGAGACGGTGACCCGGAAGGAGTCCGCCAGCGTGCGGCCGAAGAATTGATCTGCACTGCTAAATCAGCAAAAACGCTGGGAGTGGATACCGTTGTAGGTTTCACCGGAAGTCCGATATGGCACCTGCTCTATTCGTTCCCGCCCGTTCCCGAATCAACCATCGAAGAAGGATACAAGGATTTTGCCCGACGGTTCACCCCCATTCTGGACGAGTTTCAGAAACTGGACGTTCGTTTTGCACTGGAAGTGCATCCCACCGAAATTGCGTTCGATACGTTCTCTGCCCGCAGGGCACTGGAAGCACTGAATCATCATCCTGCTTTCGGGTTCAATTATGACCCCAGCCACTTCGGGTATCAGGGAGTGGATTATGTGGATTTTATCTATCAGTTTTCTGACCGGATTTTTCACGTTCACATGAAAGATGCTTACTGGAGCGACACTCCCAAGCAGGTAGGCGTTTTCGGAGGACACGTTCCTTTCGGTGATCCGCGCCGTTACTGGAATTTCCGTAGCGTGGGACGCGGAAAGATAAATTTCGAGGAAATCATTCGGGCCCTCAATGCCATCGGATATCAGGGGCCGCTTTCCATCGAGTGGGAAGACAGTGCCATGGATCGAGAGCACGGTGCCCGCGAATCATGTGAATTCACCAAACGACTGGATTTTCAGCTCTCGGGACACGCGTTCGATGCTTTCTTTGCCAAATAATCAAAAAATATAGTGTAATGGAAAAAAGACGATTAAAAATGGGAATGGTCGGCGGCGGTATTACCGGATTCATCGGGGCTATTCACCTGCGCGCAGCATTGATGGAGAACATGGTGGAACTGGTGTGTGGATGTTTCAGCTCGAATCCCGAGGTGTCGAAAGAATCCGGTCGCTTTTATTTTGTACCGGAGAATCGCATCTACAGCACTTATCAGGAAATGTTCGAAAAGGAAATGGAACTTCCCGAAGAAGATAGAATGGATTTTGTGGTGATCGTAACACCTAACAAGTACCATTTCGAACCGGCCATGATGGCGCTGGATAGAGGCATTCACGTGGTGCTTGACAAACCCATGACTTTCTCTCTGGAAGAAGCCAAAGCGCTTCAGAAAAAAGTGGAAGAAACCGGGTTAGTACTGGCCTTGACTCACGTTTACAGCGGATATCCGGCGGTAAAAGAGATGAAGGCTAGAATTGCCGCGGGCGAACTGGGCAAACTGCGCCGGGTCTACGTGGAGTATCCGCAAGGGTGGCTGGCCGAACGCATTGAACTCCTGGAAGGCAACAACGCGGGCTGGCGCACCGATCCGAAATTCTCGGGGAAAGCCGGCTGTATGGGCGATATCGGGACACACGCCTGGCACTTGTGCGAGTACGTAACCGGATTGAAGGTGGAAGAAATGTGTGCCGAACTGAACACCTTTGTTCCCGGCCGTCCGATCGACGACGATGGAGTCGCCATGATGCGGATGGAACAGGGAGTCAGAGCGTTACTATCCGCCAGTCAGGTTGCCGTGGGCGAGGCCAACAACATAAACATTCGCGTTTACGGTGAAAAGGGCGGAATGCAATGGGTTCAGGAGCATCCCAATCAACTTTTCCTGAAGAAAGGAAACAGTCCCGAAGAAGTAATACACATTGGCGGGAACCATCCGTATCTGGGTAAACAGGCTCAGTGGAACATGCGCACCCCGGGAGGGCATCCCGAAGGATTTATCGAGGCTTTTGCCAATATCTACCGCAACTTCACACTCACAGTGATGGCCAAAATGAATGGCGAAGAACCATCGGCCGATATGCTGGACTTTCCCAACGTGTACGACGGTGTTCGCGGCATGCAGTTTATCGAAACAATAGTGGAATCGGGCTGGAGCAACGGACCAAAATGGTTGAAGTGGAGAACGGGAGAGGAGTAATTTGTAGATTATTTTATACTTATTTTTTCTAAATTTTCAATATTGAGTACAAGATTAAAGATCAATAACGGAGTTTACTTTTATATCATTTTTTGAATATCGTGATCTCACTCATTTATAAAAAGATTGAATCATTCATAATAAATTAAACCAATTTTGAATTTTAAACCTAATGAAAATGACATTTAAAAAATTTGTAATTATACCCTTAATGATTGGGGTTTTGGCTTTTGGGATCCAACTTTTAGATCAATTATTATCTCCGTTAATGGAACCACTTCCCAACAAAGGTTTTAGTTGGATATGTTTTCAAACGTGGGCAGTGTATTTCTTCTCCGGAAGCACCTTAAAGGGTGGAATAAAAGCATTGATATCGTATGGGCTAGGCATTATAGTTTCTATACTAATTATGAAATTAGGAGGAGCAACAATGCCTGTGTTGGGATTTTTTGCCGTCCCACTGGCAGTTGGGATATTAGCTTGTGCAGCAATTTTCTTAGAACGTAATGAATGGACATCGTGTATACCTGCGTTATTTATTGGTGCCGGTGCATTTTTTGCATTTATGAACTACGTGCCGGGAGCAACATTTAGTAATGCCGCGTTAGTCATCATGGTTTACTGTTTTATAGGATTATTTTTTGGTTTTATCACTATATTGTTAAGATCGAAATATGAAAAAAGAGTATCAGAACAAATTATCAACAAAAATTTACAAAAATGAAAAGAAGATCATTCTTAACGAATTCAGCAATGTTGGGTGCAGCCATTCCCCTGGGAGTGACAGCACCGGCTTTTTTAACTTCTTGCTCTAACAATGACAAGAAAACTACAGGTAACGGTTTTACTGCCGAAGAGCTTGGCATGTATTCATTTGTAGATATAGCACCGGAAGGTAAACCCTTGAAAGCTGCACTTATAGGCTGTGGAGATAGAGGAACAGGTGCAGCAACAAATTTTTTACAATCCGGGCCGGGTGTTTCAATTGTAGCATTGGTTGACGTTTTCACTGACAGACTTGAAACTTGTAGAAAAGTTCTCTCTGAAAAATTCAATAACAATGTGGAAGATAGTAGCTGTTATATCGGATTTGAGGCTTATAAGGAGGTTTTAGCTCGTCCAGATATTGATCTTGTCTTACTATGTACGCCCACTCATTTCCGTCCCGAAACATTTAAGGCTTCTGTAGAAGCAGGAAAACATATTTTTATGGAAAAACCATGCGCTGTAGATCCCACAGGGATACGTACTGTGATTGCAGCAGCAAAAGTTGCCACATCAAAAGGCTTAACTGTTGTTACAGGGAATCAGCGCCGGCATCGCCGCGATTATTGGGAAGCATATATTCAAATTCGTAATGGAATAATTGGAGAAATCATATCCACAACATCACACTGGGATCAAGGTGCCTGGTGGAATAAATCCAAACGCCCGGAATGGAGTGACATGGAGTATTGCATACGCAACTGGTTTAATATAAAATGGTTAAGCGGAGACCACATTCTCGATCAAGGGATTCATAATATTGATATAGTCACCTGGTTTATGGGTGAAAGACCGCTTAGAGCAGTTGGCTTTGGAGGTCGGGCTCGTCGATTAACCGGTGATATTTTTGATTTTTTCAGTGTTGATTATTACTATAACAATGATAAGCGTATGCTGCATACCGCACGTCAAATTGATGGTTGTGACGGCAATGTATCAGAACAGATTTTAGGTGCTAAAGGTATTGCTCGATTAAATGACCGTGGAGAGATAAAGATACTGGATTATCAAGGAAATGTATTATGGGAGTACGATTATAAAAGTAAACCTGTAAAGAATCCATATCAGCAAGAACATATTCATTTGGTTGAGTCTGTACGATTAGATAAAAAAATAAATCAAGCTGAAGATTTGGCTTACTCTACGTTAGTGGCTATTCTTGGAAGGGAAGCTGCTTATACAGGTAAGTCAATCACATGGGATGAAATAATGTCTTCAGACCTCAGATATGGTCCGGACAAATATGAAATGGGTCCGTTACCTGACTATCATGAAGGAGTTGTACCTGTTCCGGGTAAGGATCCTGCCTCACCGATATAAAACCCGATGAAACTTTTTCAAATTATCAAATTTCAATATTTATCAATATGAAAAAACAATCAAAAACTGTATCCAGAAGAGAGTTCTTAGGCATGTCTGCCTTAGGACTGGCAGGGCTAACTATTTTACCAAGCTGGACTGTGGAAGGTGTCCGAATACCTCCTAGTGATCGTGTTGTTTTGGGGTTTATAGGACTTGGAAGACAAGGTATTTCTGACTTTAGGAGTTTTACTCGATGCCCTGGAATACAAGTTGTTGCCGGCTGCGACGTAGATTCTATCAAAAGAGATCGTTTCAAACAAGTTGTCACGGCATGGCAAAAAAACAATCAGATGTCTGAACGATGTGATCTGTACGAATTTTACGAAGAAATGCTGGAACGCAAAGATATAGATGCGATTTCAGTGGCAACACCGGATCATTGGCATGCACTTAATGTAATTCATTCTTGTGATGCGGGTAAAGATGTGTACTGCCAGAAACCCTTATCTTATACAATTTCTGAAAGCTTGGCGATGGTGAAAGCTGTACGTAATAATAAGCGTATCTTACAAGTTGGTAGCCAACAACGTTCAGATCAGGAATTTCAAACAGCAATTTCAATGGTGCGAAATGGAAGTATAGGATATGTCGGTAGAATACATGTCAGGATCGGTGAGCCACCGGCACCATTTAATTTACCGGAAGAGCCTGTTCCTGCCAATTTGAACTTCAATCAATGGCTGGGACCTCTGAACAATCCTGTTGTACATTATAATAAAAGAATGTGCCCACAAATTTCATATCCGGAATTAAGAGAAAGAGGCGAATGGGCTGTTTGGCGTTATTATAGAGAAACAGGTAATGGTTATACCGGCGACTGGGGAGCACATCATTTCGATATAGCTCAAGCTGCAATAGGTATGGATGGCTTAGGACCTGTTGAGTTTATCCCTGCAGGATATGAAGGTACAACTTATGCAACACTTAAGTATGCTAACGGTCAAGTTATGACGGAGCAACCTTTCCTCGAAGACAAACCTGATGCTAAAGGAATTCATTTTATTGGAGATAAAGGATGGATTAAGGTTGCCAGGGGGTATATAGAATGCTCCGATCCGTCTCTTCTGAAAAAATCTGAGCAAAAGATTGGCGAGGGAGAGTACGAAGTGAGTTCTCCTCACATGGCCAATTTTATAGATAGCGTTAGATCCAGAAAAGAGCCCATAGCTCCTGTTGAAGTAGGTTGCTCTACGAATATTCTTTGCTGTACACTAAACATTGCTTATGAACTTGGGCGTCCGGTAAAATGGGATCCGGTAACATTGAAATTCATTGACGATAAAGAAGCAGAGGCGCATCGCTTATATTGGTATGAATATAGAAATCCATATGTTTTACCATATTGGAAATAAAAAACAAATATTTTTAAGGCAATAACCAAATAAAACAAATGAGTATGAAGTTTAATAAGAAGTTATTATTTATTTTTTTAGGAGTGATTATCTTTTCATTTAATTGTAAAGCTGCCGATAAAGCTAATGATGAAAAGAGCACTCTTAAAGGCAAAAAAGTTTTGTATGTTTACGGCGGATGGGATGGACATGAGCCTGAGAAATGTCGTGATATATTCGTGCCATGGTTAAGATCAGAAGGTGCAGAAGTTTTCGTATTTGATAACCTTTCATGTTATACCGATTCTACTTTAATGAAAAGTGTTGATCTGATTGTTCAACATTTTACGCAAGGAGTGATATCCCGTGAACAGGAAAGAGCTTTATTGGGTGCTGTTAGACGAGGCGTAGGATTAGCCGGATGGCACGGTGGAACAGGTGATTCATTTAGAACGAATGTTGAATTTCAGTATATGGTGGGAGGGCAATGGGTAGCCCATCCCGGCAATGTTATCCCCTACAGAGTAAATATAGTAGATAGAAAGGACAAAATAACAGCGGGCCTAAAAGATTTTAATATGAAGTCTGAACAATATTATATGCATGTTGATCCGAATGTAAACGTCTTAGTCACCACCACATTCTCTGGAGATCATAATTCATGGATTGATGGAGCTGTAATGCCTGTTGTTTGGAAAAAAGCTTACGGAAAAGGAAGAGTTTTCTATTCTTCTTTAGGGCATGTAGCAAAGGATTTTGAAGTTCCCGAAGCACTTGAAATCATGAAAAGGGGAATTCGCTGGGCTTCAGAAAGCCTGGAAAAGGGATCCGAAAAATGGCTTGCACCTACTTATGATAGAAAAACAAAAGTTTTATCTATAAAAAAAAGGAACAATTAGTCTTTCAGACATATTAAATTAAGATCAAATGATCACTAATATATCGGATTAGATTTTAGTCAGAATAAATCTTTATTGTAATAACTTAACTCAATGTCAAAAAAGCCATATTGCAATATGGCTTTTTTGACAAATCTTATATTCGTAATTACTGCTGTTGCGTTAATAATTAAGAATTATTTGGGAATAACTTATATTG
>ENA-UOOM01001946-UOOM01001946.1-fermentation-metagenome-genome-assembly--contig:-NODE-1946-length-18359-cov-7.874563_pt1 | contig 18359 bp, 15 predicted proteins | sample MGYA00245781_ERZ724031 | MGnify/ENA primary metagenome ERZ724031 (study PRJEB28704, sample SAMN03018317) | fermentation metagenome | biome: anthropogenic terrestrial biome; feature: soil; material... | reverse complement strand
CAGCAGGTCCGGCAGGTGCCCAAGGCCCAGCAGCTCCGCCAGGTCCAGAAGGTCCTACAGGTCCGGCAGGTCCCGCAGGTCCAACAGGCCCAGAAGGTGACTCTGTTATAATTGGACTAAGCAAGTGAAAACCGCTAAATCAAAGGATTTTCACTAATCTTAGTCCAATTTTTTTACCCTATTTACCCATTACCCCAATTTTTTACCCAAGAAAGGGAGCACGCTGATGGCGCAAATCATTACGATTATCAATGAAAAGAGCGGCGTGGGAAAAACAGCCACGGCAACCACGCTTGCCTATTTTTTGTCCAAGAGAGGACACCGTAGTCCCTAATTGATTTTGACGGTCAGGGACACTCAAACATTATTCCGATGTGAAAAACATCAATAAACTGGAGATGACAATTAATACCCTGCTACGCAGACTGGTGGAGGATGAGCCATTGTCCCTGCTTGAAAGCTACATATGATTTAGTAGGGCTTCGCTGATAAGGTCCCTATTTTCAAAACCCGCATTTCCAGTTTCATTAAGGTAGCGGAAGCCGTGCTGTACCATCAGACCATCTGTGAATTTATCCCAGAAAATCCTAAGCAATCGCCTATGAGCAATTCATGGACAAATTTCTATCCAAGGAGCAGGGCAAAACTACAGAAAGGAGCGTAAATATGAAAGAATTTAAGAACGCATTTAGTTTTTTTGTGGCAACGGCAATAGTTTGTCGTTAAGTGTCCCTGCGTTTGCAACAGAGAGGAATGTAGAAGGTGAACCGGTCAATCGTAGCAGACCGGTTACACGAGTTGATATTCTTAATAAAGATAGATCCTTTACAATGCTAGAAGGAGAAGCATCATAAAGCGGTTGCAGAAAGTGAGCAAAAATGGCTCAAGAGGCTACTTTGGATGCTGTAGTAGATAAGGGAGTGAAAACCACTGAGTAATTTTATCTTAATATTTTTCAAAGCTGCCAGCACTGACACCCTCGGCGGATTCAATGTCAACATGGGCTACAACGGAGTGATCCTTCGTTTTCAATGTAAACTTACTGACTACCTGCTGAAGCAGATGGGCTTGTGAAGAAAGCTCTTCGCTGGAGGCGGAGCTTTCTTCTGCAGTGGCGGCGTTGTTTTGTACAACAGCAGACACCTGCTCCATCCCCTGCGTAATCTGCCGAATTGCCCCGGACTGCTCAGTCGAAGCGCTCTCGATGTGATGAATCAAGTCATTGACGCGCCCAGTTTTTTCAGCAACACTGTTGAGATTCAGAACAGTTTCTTCTGTCACTTTGATGCCCTCGGCAACCTTGGCGGTGGAAACACCGATCAATTCCGCTGTTTGCTTGACTGCCTCAGCCGATTTTGCTGCAAGATTCCGCACTTCGTCAGCAACCACTGCAAAGCCTTTGCCGGCAGCACCCGCCCGCGCCGCCTCCACAGCGGCGTTCAGCGCCAAAATATTGGTCTGGAATGAGATATCTTCAATGACCTTGGTAATTCCGTTGATTTTTTCCGAGGCCTCTTTCACTTCCTCCATCGCATGACTAAGCAGAACCATATTCTGATTGCCTGCTGTCACCGCTGTATTTGTCTCGTCCACATATCCAGCGGCCCTGCGGACATTCTCGGCATTTTCCTGCACCTGCTCCGCTACTATGCTGATGGAGCTATTTAGTTCTTCCACCGTTGCCGCCTGTGCCGCCGCACCGGTTGCAAGAGACTGTGCGGTCATAGAAACTTGCTCCGCACCGGAGTTGACCTGACTGGCCGCTAGGTCAATATAAGCCAACGTCTGGTTCAAACTGGAAGAAATCTGCAGTAAAGCAGCCTTGATTGGTGCAAAGTCTCCTGCGTACTCATTCAGGACGGTTATCCGCAGATCCCCGGAAGCCAGTGTTTCCAGAAGAGTTGAGATCTCACTGATGTAGGCTGTCAGCACTGCGGAGGTTTCCTGAAAAACAGCTGTCAAATGCCCAAATTCATCCCTTGTTTTCACTTCGATCTCGGTATTCAGATTTCCATTCCGCATTTGTTCAGCCATATTTAAAATGGTATTCAAAGGACGGAGAGCCCTTTTTGTAAATACCCCAACGGCTGAAATAAGAATAATTAAGGCGACAAGCGAAAGCAATATGATGAGATAAATGGTATGTTTCACAGACGCAAAGGCTTCTGCCTCCGATACAACAAATGAACTGCTCAACGGCTGTTCAATGCCTTTTATGAAAAGGGGTTCAAAAATGATATAGCTTTTTTCTCCGCTTGAAATATTATTTCTTACTGATTTTAGTTCTTCTCCACCTTGAACGATGGAAAGCACCTGCTCTACCATTTCCAGATCGCCCGGTTCCTCAAGTCCTGCGCCGAATACAGTTCCCATACTATCTGGAATACGGGAATTAGCTAGATATACTCCTTGGTTGGAAAGAATATAACTGTAGGCATTTTGATAGCCTCCGGTTTCGTAACTAAGTCCGTTGAGGGTATCCATCCGAATATCGCAGTTGGCCACCCCTAAAAATTCCCCTGACTTTGATAGAATGGGATTACTGATGGTAATCAGCCAGATCGTTTCACCACTCGTAAGTTCATATTGATATGGCTCTGTAATATGAGGCTTCAAGGTGTCTCTGGCTACGGCATAATAATCGCCATCTTTATAGGTTTGATAATCATTCAGGACATCGGTACGAATCGTGTTTCCGTCCCAGTAATGATAAAAGGATAGTCCCTCCGGCGTATCTTGAAAGAACATATTGGGTTCCCAAGCTGTATAAACAGAGAAAATCCGCTGGTCTCCCAGTACGTCCTTCATGAGGTCCTGGATGAATACTTCATTGTATTCTGTATTCTCGGTATTACGTCCCTCAAGAGAGGACAGTGTTTCTGCCAATGCATTCGCACGGAGCTGCATAGTATCCAAATATTCACCTGCAATGGTTGCGTTTTGCTTTGCAAGCAGTATAATTTTGTCATCAATATGTGCGGATATGATCTGCGAGACAGAATATCCTATGGCGGCAACCATAATGGATAATATAATAAGGAGCAACAATCCAGTCTGGAGTGACATTTTTGTTGCCAACCGGTAACGCAGGGGAATTTTCTCGGCAGAGGCCAATGCCGCCTGATTGTTGCCCTCGTATGATGATTTCTGTTTTGGTTTAAGTAACATGAAATAAGCTCCTCTCTGTTCTTTTTAACTACCGACGACAGATCTTTCTAATGGCTAAAAGGGAAATTGTTTTTTCTATGCATATGCAAATGCTATGCAATAATAGAAAAACAACGGCTTGCATTACGTAAGCTGCTGTTTTTATAAATAAGTATATGTCGATGTATAGTTTATTCGCATGATACACTACTCCTGTCGAATTATAAATTTTTTTGTCATTTTCAAGAGAACTATATCATGATATGCATAATCAAATCTAGCTTTATGTGGTAAATATACTGTTAACTACGCGTAAAGAGGTGGCTTAAAATTCGGGTGTGTACAGCAGATTAGGCAACTTGCCAGTCAACTGCGCAGAATAAAAGGATTCGTATGTAATTTAATAAAAAAATGCAACACACTCCTGATCAGTCACAGTCGATGATCTTGAAGGATTCCCGGATGTATAAGCAGAATATCACCGGCAGGAAGGCCGAGCGTATCCGGAGTATGCTGGAAATTACGGCAGCCACCCGCAGCCTGATTGATTTTCTGAACAGCGAATATGACGACCTTCATGAACTGCCTGCGATGGAATACGAAAAGCAGCTTCAGGAGCAGATTGCCCATCTGAATCATGTCTATGACGACTTTGTAAAAAAGCAGGGGTATGTACATTTCTACGCCAATGTCATGGCATTTTCGAGGGACGCCAACGCACCGCTGCTTCGGTCCATTGAGGCGGAAAAGAAAGACCAAAAGGACGTATGGGAAAAGACAGCCATCTTCTATAAAGCCACCATCAAGCCCAAGGTCATGCCGAAAACGGTGGATTCCGCAGAGGAAGCCCTGATGGTTTCCCTCAATGTCAACGTCCCGACCACCACAAAGCGACTCCAGACGAAATTATAGAAGAGTTGGGCGATAAAAAAATCTACCAAGACCCTGAAGATTACACCGCAATCCCCATACTGGCTGGAAAACTGCTGATGAGTATTTGAGCGGTTATGTGAGGGATAAGCTGACGGCAGCCATCTTAAAGGTGAAGGAAGAACCGGAAAGGTTCCGCCGCAACATGGAAGCCCTCAAATTGGTTCAGCCTTTACCCCATGAAAATGTACCCCAAGGCAAATATTTTGGTGGGGGAGAAAAAAGATTTTGAGAAAAAGAACCGCCGTCGCTTTGTTAGCCGGATTGCCACCGGAGAATACGACGCCGTGCGCCCGGATAGGGCATGATGAGAAGTAGAAAGAAAGGAGCTACCCCGCATGATAACGCGGGAAACAACCTGCCTAACCGAAAGGCGAAAGCTGATACGGGAACATAGCACGGCAGGAAAGCGATAAGTTGCCCAAGGTAACAGGGCACGACTGAATTGCTATGTTAAACGGATATAAGGGTAAAACTACATTTGTTGAATGTGAGTTTCGAGTTTTCATTTAGTCTGAACAAAGGAAAGTACCTGATACCTTTGATATGAGCAACATTACATCATAGCGTCGTGTAATGGGTTATCAATAAGCTCATATAACCTGTCGGAGAACCGATGGTAAAGAAACGAAAACATACCCGACAATCCGTACTCCTACTCATTATGCTAACCGGGGATACCCTAAACAGGAATGCCACGAAAGGGGGAATGAATTAGGCTATGGCTTTAGAGCCTGAAAATCCTGCATGGGTACGGAGCTTCCGTAGTAGTCAGAGATAGGGAAAGCCTATTACACGGCGAAGGGAAGCAGTTATTGCGTGCTAAAATCAGAAATCAGTTAGGGAGGAAATCCTCAATGCAACCAACAATGGAGATTTTAGAGAAAATAAAACAAAACTCGACCAAAAACAAAGATGAAGTGTTCACCAGACTATACCGTTATATGCTCAGGCCAGATTTGTATTATGTTGCGTACCAGAATCTCTATGCGAACAAAGGGGCAGCAACAAAGGGCGTAAATGAGGATACGGCTGACGCTTTTGGAGAGAAAAAAATCACAAGTATAATTCAATCACTATCAGAAGAAAGCTACACCCCCTCTCCTGCGCGACGGACATATCTGAAAAAGACCAATGGAAAAAAACGCCCTTTAGGCATACCCACCTTCACAGACAAACTGATACAGGAAGTATTGCGAATGATATTGGAAGCTGTATATGAGCCTGTTTTTTCAGAGCACTCACATGGCTTTCGTCCAAACAGGAGCTGTCATACGGCCCTGGTGAAAATTAAAGCGCAGTTCCCCGGTATGCGGTGGTTTATTGAAGGTGACATTAAAGGCTGCTTTGACAACATCGACCATAGCGTATTGGTAAGTATCGTCAATTCCAAAATCAAGGATGCACGGCTTGTCAAGCTCATTCACAAACTATTGAAAGCAGGGTATTTGGAAGATTGGCAATATTTCAACACCTACAGTGGTACTCCCCAAGGGGGCATTGTATCGCCATTATTTGCGAATATCTATCTCAATGAGCTGGATAAATTTGTGGAAAAGTTAGCTCAAGATTTTGACAGGCCACGGCAACAGCGTCTCACCCCTGAATACGAAGCGATTAGAAAAGAAGTAAAGCGCATAGATTACAGGCTCAAATCAGCGGAAGGAGATTACAAAGCCTCATTACTGAAGCTGAAGAAGGAATTGAGAGCCAAGCAGCTTACTACCCCATGCACTGCGCAAACGGATAAGCAAATTAAATATATCCGATATGCTGATGATTTTATCATAGGGGTAAAGGGCAGCAAGGAAGATTGTATTCAGATTAAGGCACAAATATCGGATTTTATTAATGCCACCTTGAAAATGGAACTAAGCGATGAAAAAACACTGATAACGCACAGCAATAAAAAAGCGAGATTCCTGGGACATGACATTCAGGTAAGAAGAAACGGGAAAATCAAACCGAGCGGGAACCACACTCAAAGAACCCTAAATAATCAGGTAGATTTGAGTATACCGCTTGACGATAAGATTATGAAATTCCTGTTTGGCAAAAAGGTCATAGAGCAGAAAAATAGTGAAATTCGTTCGGCATCACGGAAATCTTTGTTGAGGTGTACAGAATTTGAAATCGTGTCAGCGTACAATTCCGAATTAAGAGGTATATGCAATTATTACTCATTAGCGAGCAATTTTATAAGGCTCAACTACTTTGCGTACCTTATGGAATACAGTTGCCTAAAAACCATTGCCAATAAGCATAAATCAACCACCCATAAAATCCTGAAAAAGTATAAAACAGGAAAAGATGGATGGTGTGTCCCCTACGAAACAAAAGGTGGCACAAAAAACTGTATTTCGCCAAGTATTCGGATTGTAAAAATACAAAGAACTATACAGACACGATAACAAAAGCGGCGGCGATAGCAAGCAATTCAAGAAATACTTTTGAGAGTCGCCTGTCAGCAAAAATATGTGAGTTGTGCGGTGAAACAGACACCAAACTTGTAATCCACCACGTTAATAAGGTGAAAAATCTCAAAGGAAAAGAACAGTGGGAACGGATTATGATAGCAAAAAATCGCAAGACAATGGCAGTCTGCGAGGATTGTCACATTAAAATTCACAGCAAATGAGTTTTGTTAATGGAGCAATAATGGAGAGCCGTGTACATCGAGAGGTGTACGCACGGTTTGGGGAGAGGACTGTGCAGACCTGCCACAGAAATGCGGTAAGGCGGCACTTTCCTACTCCACGTTATTATGGGAGAGTCCGCTCTTGGCAATATCACCTGTATGGAAAATCTGGCAGAGCATATCGCGGGGGATTTGGAGGTTTGTAAGGGCGAGCTTGCGGATTTGCACCGGCAGTTTGAGGCGGCAAAGCTGCAAAGCCAGAAGATGTTTTCCAATGAGGAAAAGCTGGCGCAGCTCCAGCGGAAAAAGGTAGAGCTTGACCTTGTCCGGGAGTTTAAGGACAGCACCGATGAGATTTTAGAACCAGATAAAGATAGTGCGGAGTGGAGGAGGAAACAAATGGTGAGGAAAGTACTGCTGTCAGAACACAGCCCCAACCTGAACGGCTCGCCTTGGATCAAAAGCTGGCGGTATTCGCAAGCCCTATTCTAGACGGGGACACCATGGGCAACCCGGAAATCACCTTTACCGTTGATAAGCAGAATTGTTCCATTCACCCTACATCGTTCTTGCAGGACAATGTAAGGCTTTTTTATGAAACAGCGCAGGCAAAGCCGTCTATGGTACAGGACTTGAAGGATTTTATGTCACAGTGGCTCACCAACATTGTAAATCAGGGCTTTGAGTCGGAAAAAGTGTCTGTGTACGCATCAGAAGAGGAGGAAGACGAAAGGTAGGAGTTAAGATAGTAAGTTAATTTAGGGTAGATTATGAGGTGAACGGAGAGTACCAATTATAGCGAACACCCTCCACAGTCCTAACAGAGAGTAATGTGGAGGGTGTGGTGTATGGTTACAAATGAAGATGGACGAGTATTGAGGCTTACGCATAAACTGAAAAGATATTTTTATTCAACATCACGTCTTGGCTATTTGTAAATTTTGAAACAAAACGATTCCATTCGCTTGACAGGGTTTCGAGACCGGATTCGCTATCAATATATCCATTATTAGAATCTGATTTTCCCAGACTAATAATCTGAGTTTTATAGTTCAATGTATTTTGGAAAAAGTTATTCCAATATTTTGAACCTGTATTTCCATAGCGATTCAGATTTGAATATTGAGGGTTTTTCACTTTGCTCATATGCTGATTTTTAGCGAATGCCGCTCCTTCTTTTAAGGCTGTAATCATGTTATTGGTATTTTTGTAGAGATCCAACACCTTGTTGTAAACAGAGAGAATGTCCTTTTCATTAAGATCGGCTGATTTTTCAGGTTCTGCCATACTTTCTCTTGATTTCATTAACTGTTGGTTCAATTGATCAGTAATCGTATTTACAATATGGTTGATAGATTTACTTACGGCATTCTTCAAGCTTTCGGAAACACCGCTAAATTTGCTGAACACTTCGCCTTTTAGAGCAATTTCAGCAAGCTTATAGCCAATCTTCTCTTCATCATCATAACAGTTGATACTATTGATACCAGACTTTATTTCAGATATAACAGATTTTGTTTTATCAAGTTCATCCAAAGAATAGTATCCTTTTTCAGTTTCTTTTGCTTGCACAGTTTCATCAGTTCCAACAGCATTTCTCAGTTGACAGGCCATATAGGAGTCATCTTTTTTCAGCCAGTCATTTCCTGTCCCGTTTAGGGAGGCATAGTCGTCATTGTTTTTTATGAAATTACTATATTGATTTACTTGATCATGATAAGCCGTTATGATGCTGTCTTTTATCTTCTGCGTTTCACTGCCTGATTCGTTTTCTTCAAAAAAGCCACCAAGCTCTTGTGAGTTTTTATCTGCCAGCAGCGCAACAGCGGTATTGAAATCTGCGTCAAGCTGGCTCAATGCTTTGGTTTTCTGGTCACCTGTAAAATACGATTCAATATGTTGTTTTGAGACCGCATATCCTGAAGCGAGATAAGCTACACTGTGGTCGAGTGTTGCGGTATCTTCATCAAGACCTTGCAGATAAAAGTCTGTTCTGCCTGCGTCATAGCTGTTTTCTGTAATTCCATTCTGCTTCAAACTATCAATAAATTCTTTGGGAATAGCAGAGCCGGGTTCACGGAGTCTGATGCTTTGATTCGTTCCGTTTATTAAGTCACTAAGATTAAAAGAGAACTGTTGATTGTATTGGTAGTTCAAGGCATCATCAATCGTATAATTACGTTGCGAGGATGGAACAAATTCATATTCTGTGATCAATGTGCCGGAATAATTTTTTATTTCAGATGTTATAACTTCGCCTGAATATAAAAGCTTATATATATCAGTAGAAGCGGTTTTACTTGCTGATGTGGGTACATTTGCTGCACTCTGGTGATTTATATATGCTTGCATTTTGATTCGAGAGAGTCGTCGCTTTCGTTAAACTGCCCATCCATTGTGTATATTTGGTACTAACATTTGAACTAATATTCACTTTAAGTATCCCCCTTCTAATTTAAGAATCGGCTGTTTCTATAGAAAATTAAGAGATTTTGAGAATTATAATTAACTGAAATAGTCAATTATGTCAAATTGCAAAGTTTGAAAAGAGTGCTGCCATTCCTCATCCTCCAAGCTTTGGATTTTTACAAAAATTCAAAGCTTGGAGGATGAGGAACATGAAAAATACAAAGATAGCGAGTATGCCCTCAATAAATTCAGTGAGAGTATTGTATATAAATTGGCAGACCACATCGTGGAAGTGACGTTGGAGGACTACTTTGCGGAGAATCCCGGCAAAACCGCAGAGGACTTCCTGGAGCTGAAAGCTCTGTCGGACGAAATCTATCATCAGCAAGTGATACATGAAAATCGGACAAGCCCTCTGGATGTGAGCATCTATGCTTGGAGGAAACAGAAGCGCTTGCCACACCCCCGCTTGATACAGAGCTGATACATAAAAGCGACAGCAAAAAAGCCATGACTGCTGCGAAAAAGCTGCTAGACAGCGGTGAACTGACAGAAACCATGCGGCGGAACAAGCATTTTAAGTCCGAGACTTCCCAAATCCTTCCTGCTTCCACCGCATTCTTGTATCGCTTCTTTAGGCAAGCAAAGGATCCACAAATTTATGAACGAACCTGTCTATATGGCAGATATTCAAAACAAGCTGTATGAAGCGGGATTACTCGGCCCCGAAGAACGTAGTATGCTATTGGATGAGGGCTGTGCGCTTTTAGAATATTACACAGGCAAGACCGATACCTACCGTATGATGGAGCTGGAGAGCCTGTAAGTAAAATGTCTGTTTCACAAGCCAAAACCGTTGAATGAAAGCGGTTATCAAAGTGCAAAAGAAAAAATGCGTTCGCAGTTCCCCTGTAAGCCGCCCAAAAGTAGTATTTTCACGGCAAACCCCAGAGAACGGGCGCAGAATCTTTTAAAGCATATTTTCAGAAGCATCTTACCCGCCCACGGCATGGATAACCGGGAAAATCAAATTGACCTTGCACTGGAAATGCTTCAAGCCTTGCAGGAAAACCGGCTGGCGCTTTGCGAGGCCGAGGCGGGAACTGGAAAGACCCATGCGTACATATTGGCGGTCACGGTTTACAACCTGTTCCATGAAAACAAGCTGCCCACCATCATATCCACCGCTACCATAGCCCCTCGATCTGGATAATCTGTCCTTAACAGACTATGTGAAATCCTGCATTAACGTGGAGCGCTGCCATTTAAACTGTGATGTATCCGCTGTCTGCCGCTACCGGGAGTTTACCCGCAAGGCGCAGAGCCCCGGCTGCGATTTTCAAATTACCAACCACAATCTGGTGCTGGCGGATGTACTGAGCCGGAAGAACGGAAGAAAATCTCTGTTCCCGCCCCTTGGCGTAGTGATTTTTGACGAAGCCCACAAGTTTCTTGGCGCCGCAAGGCAGATGTACGGCATAACAATGGAAAATGTGGAAATAGAGAGGCTGACCGCCAGCCTATTCCGGGCAACCGGCGTGAATAACCCGGACAAAGGGGAAAACGTCCGGTTGTGTGAAACCCTGCTCAAGCAGAACAGCCTGCTCTCTTTGAAGCCTTAAAATACGCTTCGGGCAAGGGCTATGATAAGAGCAGCTATACGGTACAAATTGATTTTAACTGCATACGAATCCTAAAAACACTGATGGCTGTACTTACGCAGGCTTTCGGTGCTTTTTTATACCACCTCAAGGGAAAAGAGGGAGCGTTATGCCCTGCTGTATCTTCTGCAGGATATGCCTGCTCCGGTAAATAGGGACAGCGGCTATTTTGAAGCCGTGGCAAGCCGTATCATCGAACTAATTTATGCTTCTCACGGACATACCATGATTTTGTTCACTTCTTACCGCATGATGGAGCAGATCCATAACGAGCTTTCCAGACAGGTCACAGAATTTCCACTCTACCGCATGGGCAAGGGACGCCTTGACGCACTGGATGCATTCCGAAACAGCAGAAATGGTGTGCTGTGCACCAGTGACAGTGCCGGTGAGGGCATCGACTTAGCTGGTGATATTTTATCCTCCCTGATTGTAGTGCGTCTGCCGTTCCCGGCGCCCGACCCGGTGCTGGAATATGAAAAGACCTTGTACCCTGACTTTTATGGTTATCTAAACAAGGTCATTGTACCGGAAATGCTCTTTAAGCTCCGCCAGTGGACTGGCCGGGGCATCCGTAGGGAGAGCGATACCTGTGTGTTCTCCATTCTGGACAGCCGTGCAGGCCGCCGCTATAAAAATGATATTTTGTCGGCACTGCCCGATATGCCGGTGACAGAGCGGCTTTCGGATGTTAGCCGTTTTATCCGGTCAAAGAAGGACAATGCATACTTTGAATAGGACAATCGGCAGATTTCATATATTCCTATAGGAGCGTCATTTTTATAGATGGGAGGGTAGGCCATGGGAAACTCTGATTTCTCCCAAATGGATTTTTCGGCATTAAAACAGGTGGATGTGAGAACGGTCAGCCCGGATACGCTGGTTGATATTAACGATATAAAGGTCAATGCAAAGCTGCCTAAAGAAGAACGGATACTGGATTTTATTCGGCAAATAGGAAATCCATATTGCTACCGGTGCGGCAAGGTGGTTGTCAAAATCAGCTTTAACGATACCGATGCCACGCTGGAGGACAGGATGGAAAGTTTACTCAGGATGATGTGAGATGGATGATTTTTTTGGGCAGAGCCTGACCATGTGGGTTCGGAAAAACTGCTGTTTTGTCTGGACGCGCCCTGAGAAGGGTGCTATCATAAAAACGGACGAATAGTAGCGAACGCCCATTGATTCAGTCAGGTTTTGCTTCTTGACTTTTTCAATCGGGAGGTTTCGTTATGCTATTCAGCAAGGAAATAAACATATATAATGCTGCCGGATATTTGCGCCTGTCTAAAGAGGACGGCGACAAAACGGAAAGCGACAGTATTTCTAACCAAAGAGATTTAATAGCCAATTTTGTAAAGCGGGCGCCGGAAATCCGTCTCTGTTCGGAACGAATAGATGATGGATTCAGTGGCGCCTGCTTTAATCGTCCTGCCTTCAATTTGATGATGGAGGATGTGAAAGCCGGACGTATTAATTGTATCATTGTCAAAGACCTGTCTCGTTTCGGCAGGAACTACATCGAGGCAGGCCGGTATATTGAACGTATTTTTCCGTTTTTAGATGTGCGCTTCATTGCCATCAACGACGATTACGACAGTGCAAAGGAAAAATCACCGTCAGACAATATTATCATTCCTTTCAAGAACCTCGTCAACGATGCGTATTGCAGGGACATCTCCGTTAAAATCAGGAGCCAGCTTGATATAAAGCGCAAAAAGGGCGAATTCATCGGCTCTTTTGCCGCATACGGTTATTTGAAGTCGGAAGAAAATAAAAACCAACTGGTCATTGACCCCTATGCCGCAAAGATTGTGCGGGATATTTTTGCTTGGAAGCTGGAGGGACTAAGCCAGCAAGGAATAGCCGACAGGCTCAATGAAATCAGCGAACCATCCCCTATGGAGTACAAGCGGTTATTGGGGCTTCATTTTTCCACCAGTTTTCAGGTAAAGACTACGACAAAATGGACTGCCGTGGCAATTGGGCGAATATTAAAAAATCCCATCTATGCAGGGCATCTTGTGCAGGGAAAGGAAAGCACCCCCAACTATAAAATCAAACAGCGGGTTCTGAAGCGGTCGGACCAATGGATTCGGGTGGAAAACACCCATGAGCCAATTATTACGCAGGAGGTGTTTGATACGGTGAACCGTGTGCTTGCACAGGATACCCGTATCGCACCGGACGAGGAAACGGTTTACCCGTTCGCCGGCCTAATTTTCTGTGCAGACTGCAAGAGTGGCATGGTACGGAAAATCGTACCCGCGGGCGGTAAGCGTTACGCCTATTATTATTGCTCCAGGAATAAGGCCGGGAAGGGCTGTTCGACCCACTGCATCAGTGAGCGGATACTGGAAAAGGCGGTTCTGCAAGCACTTCAAAATCATATCGCTTCGATTCTGGATATAGAGCGGATTCTCTCGTTTATCGACACGCTTCCCATGCAGCAGGAGGAAATCCGAAAGCTTGATACCCAGCTTCTGATGAAGCAGGAGGAAATCGAAAAGTATAAAAATCTTAAGGTGTCTATTTATGAGGACTTGAAAAGCGGTGTAATTGATGCAGAGGAATACAGAGAATTCAAGGGAATCTACGGAAAAAAGTGTGAGGAAGCCCAACAGGCTGCCGAACGGCTGGAACAGGATAGAAATACGGTTCTTGCGGGAAAAGGGGCAAACAGCATTTGGGTGGAAGCCTTCAAAAAGAACAAGAATATCACCGCGCTGTCCCGCAAGGTCATGGTTTCCCTGATTGAGTGGATTCATGTTTATATGGGCAACCGGGTGGAAATTCGATTCCGGTATCAATATGAATATGAACGGTCGCTGCTTTTTTCTGAAAACGCCAAAAACTGATTGCAAGACAGGGGGTGGTGTAGAATGGCAAGAATCAGCAGAAAAGCAATAGAGGCTCCCGTTCAGAACGTTTTAGAGCCTTCATGGAACACCTGTATCTACGGGCGGCTGTCTTTTGAAGATGACCGCAAAAAGGAAAATGATTCCATTGGCAATCAGATTGCCATGCTGGAACGCTATATCGAGGAAAGACCATACTTAAAACTCATATCTATTTTTAAGGACATCAATCAGACGGGGACGAACTTCGAGCGCCCCGGTTTTCAAGAGATGATGAAAGCTATAAAACAAGGTAAAATCAATTGCATTGTCGTGAAAGACCTGTCCCGTTTCGGCAGAAACTATATTGAAACTGGAACCTACCTTGAAAAAATATTGCCGTTTTTTCATGTGCGTTTTATTTCCGTGAATGACGGTTATGACAGTTTGAACCCTAACAATCAGGATGAAGGCTATGTTGTCCCGCTGAAAAATCTGATTCATGATGTATATGCCAGGGATATATCGCAGAAGACAAAATCGGGGCTTGCGGTCATGAGAAGCAGGGGGGAATTTACCGGGTGTATTGCTGCCTATGGATACTTGAAAGCAGAGGGCGGCAAGCTGGTGATTGACGAGGAAACCGCACCCGTTGTCCGAAACATTTTCAAATGGGCAAGGGACGGCATGGGAGATATGCGCATTGCGCAGAGGCTGAATGAATTGGGTATTCCCTCCCCAAGCCAGTATCGCTACACGAAGGGAATCTTAAAAAGTGAACGATATGCCAATATGCGGTATTGGTATAAAAGCGCTGTCCGCAGGATTTTAGTCAACCCGGTTTATCTTGGACACATGGTTCAGGGCAAAACAAAATCTGACCTATGGGGCATTGGCGGCTGTGTGAATATACCGCAGGAGCAGTGGGTGGAAATCAAGCATACCCATGAACCGCTAGTTGATGAAGAAACCTTTCTGACAGTGCGGCAAATAAAACAGGAACGGGAGTCTATTGTGGAAAATATAAGGACACCGCAAGAGTCCGGCATTCTGCAAGGGCTGGTTTTCTGCGGTGACTGCAAGCGGAGTATGAAACGCCGCAAGATGCCCAAAGCAGACGGTACGGCATTCTATTACTTCACCTGTGCTACCTATGAGGATATTTCCAAAAACGATTGTACCAAAAAGCGGATGGATGAACCGGAGCTGTTAGACGTTCTCTATATGGCTATCCGTAAGCAGATTGACCTTGCCCTGGACACAGAACAGCTGGTATTGAAACTGAATGGGTCGAAAAGCTTCAGCCAGCGCCAAAATGCCCTTGACGCCGAGATAACCGAAACGGAAAAAAAGCTGTCCAGACTGTCCATGCTCAGAAGCTGCCTTTATGAGGACTATCGGGCAAAGCTCCTTGACGAAGCAGAATATCTCTTTACAAAATCCAAGTATGAGAAAGATGCAGATGTTTTGCGGAGCCGCCTTGATGAGCTGTCCCTGCAAAAGTACAGGCTGGATACCATGCTGACACCTAAGAATCCATGGCTTGCGGCTTTGAAGCAATGGCGGAAGAACAAAACCGTAACAAGAGAAATGGCTGTCGAACTAATAGAACGGGTGGAAGTATTCAGCGATAAAACCGTATCCGTCTGCTTTCGGTACAGGGATGAATTTGAAAGCTTGTTTCGCTATATCGAGGCAGAGGTCGAGGAGGAGAGCGTATGACCAAAAATCTCCTTGCCCGTTATATCCGTTTATCCCAAGAGGACGAAAAGGTCGGTGAAAGCAACAGCATTACAAACCAGCGGGAGCTTCTTATAAATTTTGTGGAAAGCTCCCCGGAGCTTTCACAATATGAAGTGGTTGAGTTTTGTGACGACGGTTACAGCGGTACGAATTTTGACCGTCCGGGTGTAAAAGCCTTGCTGGAAGAAGTGCGTGCAGGAAACATACGCTGTATCCTTGTGAAAGACCTATCCCGTTTCGGAAGGAATTATATTGATATCGGAGATTATCTGGAACAGATATTTCCCTTTTTGGGTGTTCGCTTTATCTCCGTAAACGACCGCTTCGACAGCAATGATTTTGACGGCACAACCGGTGGGCTTGATGTGGGCTTTAGAAATTTAATTTATGCTCTGTACAGCAAAGACCTGTCCGGGAAGGTGCGGAGCGCAAAGAAAACCCGCATGGAAAAGGGGGAGTTTATTGGCAGTCATGCCCCTTACGGTTATGAAAAATCATCGGAAAACCGCAAAAAGCTGGTGATTGATGAAACGGCCGCCGCCATCGTCAGGCGTATCTTTGCCATGGCGGATGAGGGTAAAAACGCAGTCCAGATTGCCGCCGTCTTAAATTCGGAGAATATCCCGACGCCGTATGCCTATAAGCGTCTTATGGGCTGCGACCGTAAATACAACGTGGTCGGGGATCGAAACTACTGGCATAATACGACCGTCCTGACCATTATCCGTGACGAACGCTACACGGGAAAAATGGTAAACGGGAAAAACCGTAATCCTACTGTTGGGAGCAAGCACGGGAAACGGATTCCGAAAGATCAGTGGATTATTGTGCCGAATACCCATGGGGCTATTATTTCGGAAGAACTGTTTGCATCGGTTCAAGATCATTTTTCTGCCCCTCAAAGAATCAAAAAATACATTGAGGTCAGGCCCCTGTTGGGGAAAGTCAAATGCGGGGTGTGTCGGCACGCGATGAGAAGAAGCAATAGTATCCCGGCGAGGGCATATTATTATTGTGAAAGCCATCAGTATGTAGCTGAAAACAACTGTCCAAAAGACAGAATTTCCGAAAGTAGCCTGATACAGACCGTTTTATCCGTGATACATACGCAGATAGCGATCATGCTTGATATGGAAGTGTTTTTGAATAAAATCAAGGAGCAAAGCCATAACGACATAAACGCTCTGACGGAGCAGATGAAGCAGCTCCAAGCCATCCTTGCCAAGCTGAGAACCTCCAAAGTTAAGGCGTATGAAAACTACAAAGCTGGAATTTTGGACAGGGACAGCTACATAAGCGAAAAGACGGATATAGGAAAGCAGCTTGCGGAAACAGATGCCCGAATCGCAGAACTTGAAACAGCACTGCAAAACAGCTATCAGAAGAATAATCAGCCGTGTTCCATCATTGAGAGCTTCAGGCGGTATGAGGGCTTTACAGAACTTTCAAAAGAAATGGTTGATGAACTGATTGACAGCATCTATATCTATGGAAGCGAAAAAATTGAAATTGTTTGGAACCATATGGATGAGTATATGAGGCTTGTTCATTGTGTCGAAAGAGGGGTATAGGGACATGAAAAATGATAATGGAAAAGGCGCTATGCGTAAGGTCTGCATTTATTGCAGGGTTGCCACAGATGAGAACAACATCATTGAGACCCAGCGTGAAGAACTGACCCGATTTGCTAATCAGCACGGTTTCAAAATCACCGGGAGTTTTCAGGATATTGGAAGCGGCCTTGACTATTCACGGAAAGGCTTATCTGAAACCTTGCTGGAGCTTCGTATGAAAAAGGCTGATGCAGTGCTGGTTAAGGATATATCCCGCATCGGGCGGGATATATCCCAAAACATTACTTATATGAAAGAAATCAACGCGCTGGGCGCAGAAATTATCTCACCGTTGACTGGAAAAATTGATGTAAAACTGCCTGAACAAGTCCATTCTTATTTCAGACAAAAATCAAAAAAGACTAAAAAGATTTTTTAGTCCTGTCTTGACACCAGAAGGTCCCACAGGCCCGGCGGGCGAAGGAGCCATCATTCCATTTGCTTCCGGCACGCCGGTTGCTTTGACCACTGTGATTGGTGGGTTGCTTAACACCTCCAGTGCAGTCGGATTCGGCGGCAACCTCCCCGCTATTTCAGCTGTAGGCGGAACGATTAATCTATTGGGCTTAACAAACTTTGCATTCTCCGTTCCCAGAGACGGTGTCATTACCTCTATGGCAGCTTACCTTAGTGCCACGGCGGCAGTTTCGCTCATTGGTTCAACTGTAACCGTATATGCGCGGCTGTATCAATCAACAACGCCGAATGATACCTTTGTTCAGGTTCCCGGTGCAGAAGTTGCTCTGGCACCTCCCCTCACTGGGCTTATCTCTATCGGAGATACTTCTAGCGGCGTTACCACAGGGCTGAATATTCCGGTTACCGCTGGAACAAGATTGCTTTTAATCTTCTCCGCAGAAGTAACGGGCGGCTTAGATTTGGCAGCAGCTATTGCAGGCTATGCCAGCGCAGGCCTGGGAATTTCTTAAAGCTTCATGAACACAGTTTAAGCGAAAGCTCATTCTAAAAAGTATAGCACAGTGCAATAACAAAAAGTACCCTTCTATTTTGAAGGGTGTCAGACTATCGAAGAACCCACTCGACGCGTTAAGCGAAGGATGGGTTCTTTCCATAGGAGAAAAAGACATGATGCAAAAATAGGATAGATGCGGAAGGATGGCGGTCCTTCCACTTCCACATTGCCAGCTTTTTGAGATTCATGGCAGCAAACTTAAGCTTAACCCAATTTGTTACCTGAGTTAAGCTGCGGTAGAGCGTGTAGCGCATCCCATATTTCACTTTTGCATCTCTGCGCAGCTTTTCACGTTCCAACATCTTTCATCACCCTTTTCTATTTTACTATCTTTCAACAAAAAAGCCCAGCTTTAGATGGGGCGGCATAGGGAAGTTTCTACTTCTTTAGGATTGGCACAGGATA
>ENA-UOOM01001945-UOOM01001945.1-fermentation-metagenome-genome-assembly--contig:-NODE-1945-length-18392-cov-5.354911_pt1 | contig 18392 bp, 18 predicted proteins | sample MGYA00245781_ERZ724031 | MGnify/ENA primary metagenome ERZ724031 (study PRJEB28704, sample SAMN03018317) | fermentation metagenome | biome: anthropogenic terrestrial biome; feature: soil; material... | reverse complement strand
GTACATTACTAATGTATAGCATGCCAAGGTCTCCGACCCCGGAGAAGTTTAGTAACGCTCGCCATATCGTATTACTAAATATTGTTTTCTGCCGGATCCACAACATGAACCTTCTCAATATAAGCGATTACGGGGCTCAGTCCCTTCGTGCATTCATTTCGGCCTACTATCTCTCTTGCCTACGCTTGACCCTGTTTGTTACCAAACAAAGCCCAAGGCTAGATACTGGCGAGTGGCTAGCTCTTACCAGACGGGATTTCCACCCGCTATAATGTACGCACTTCGTGGCGCACAGATCCTTCGCTTACACTCAGAATGACTGAGCTAGAAGTTAAGGTTAAAAGTAGGACTTTCCTATTAAACAAGAAGAGCGCCTGCGGCGCGTTAGCCATCAGCGGCCAGTCTTCATCCATCAGTGGTGGAGTCAAATTTTACAGGTCAAAGATTCAATTACATATAAAGAGGATTTAAATAATAGCTTAGTCCCAAAGTAGAACCTTGCTAGTTAAAAAAAAGATGCCCTAAGGCATCCTTCTCATTTATTTCTCACTTATTTCTTATTTATGGTTATTTTAATCTCTATTTTATCGCCCATATCTTTTTCTTTGTAATCTGCTTGTATTCCAGTCTTTAAGATTTCATTATAGGCGTTTTTTATGGTATTTAGATATATTCTCATATTAATGAAACTTTTAATGCGGGATCGAGAGTTTTTGGTGAGTTTTTCTTCGTGATTATTGTTGAGTACATTATCCCGTATTTTTTCTATAAGATCTTCAGATTTCTTTACATTAAGTTTTTTACTTATGATTGCTTGGAGGGCTTCTTTTTGCAAATCTTCTTCTGGTAGTCGAAGTAGTGCTCTTGCATGCCTTTCTGAAAGATTATTCTCTAGTAATTCTCTTCTTACATCATGGTTTAATCTTAAAAGGCGAAGCTTATTTGCTACTGTAGATTGATTTTTACCAACTTTTTGAGCAATTTGATCTTGAGTTAAATTGTGTCTAGACATTAATTGATTATAGCTCTCTGCTTCTTCTATGTAGTTTAAATTTTCTCTTTGAATGTTTTCAATTAATGCCATTACAGCAGAATCTACTTCTATTACTTCACTGATAATAGCTGGTATCTCAGTTAACCCTGCTAGTTTAGATGCTCTTAATCTTCTTTCTCCTGAGATCAATTCATAGGAATTTTCGTTGAATTTCCTCACATTAATAGGTTGTAGAACACCGTATTCCTTTATGGAATTAGCCAAATCCTCTAAAGCACCTTTTGCAAACTTTGTCCTAGGTTGATAAGGGTTTGGCTTAATAAATTCAACGGGTATATACTGAATATTCAATTTTTTACTTTCCATATACATCCTCCACTACAAAGGGTTTTTATTTGGCATTCCAGGCTTCCTAGGATATGCTGCTGGCGTAGCATTTGTTTTTTCGATAATGATAACATGTCTTTCTAACTCTGCAATAGGAATAGTACAATCTTCTATAGATTTCACTTGTCCACCTAAAATTTTCATAGCGTTTTTTGCTGCATCCAATTCTTCATTGTATTTTGGACCCTTGGATGCAATCATGAGACCATCTACCTTTACTAAAGGTAAACACAGTTCTGACAAAGTCTGCATATTTGCAACAGCTCTTGATATAACTATATCATATTTTTCTCTATATTTTTTATTTTTTCCTAAAATTTCAGCTCTTTCATGCACTAATTCTACTTTTATACCTAAATTCCTAGCTGCATCGTCAATAAACTTTAGTTTTTTGCCTACAGAATCTACTAAAGTAATTTGAATTTCGGGGTATAAAATCTTTAATGGAATACCAGGAAATCCGCCTCCTGTTCCTAGATCCAACACTTTAATACCTTCTTTAACATAATCTTTAGAGAGCATAATCAAAGAATCTACAATATGTTTTAGGATAAAATCTTCAGGCTCTGTAATAGACGTCAAATTAATGTGTTTGTTTGCCTCTAGTAAAATCTCCATAAAGGATAAGAGCGCATCTGCTTGCTCATCCTCTATGGGAATATTTAATTGGTTTAAAGTACTAACAAGTAACTTTTTTTCTTCCATTTATAAATCACCTATGTTCTTCTTCTAAATTGCTCTAAATAAACCATCAACACTGAAATATCAGCAGGGGATACTCCTGATATCCTGCTGGCCTGTCCTAGGGAAGTTGGTTTTATCTTATCCAATTTTTGCTGAGCTTCTAATCGAAGTCCCTTTATAGATAAATAATCGATATCATTTGGCAACTTTCTCTTTTCCAGTTTTTTGTGTTGCTCCACTTGTAGCATTTGTTTGTTAATATAGCCTTCGTATTTTATCTGGATTTCTACTTCATCTGTAATAGATTTAGGCAAATCAGGTCTATCAGGGTCAACCACATGACAGTGTTCATATCGTATCTCAGGTCTCTTTAACAGTTCAATGAGCCTAATACCGCTTTTTAAAGGGGTACTCTTGATGCTTTCAAGATATTCATTTGTCTTCGCATCTGGCTTTACAATCACTTTATTTAATCTTTCAATTTCATCATGTATTCCCTTGTATTTGTCTTTAAATCTCTTGTATCTTTCTTCACTTATAAGACCTACTTCATAACCTTTCTCTGTTAATCGAATATCTGCATTATCTTGTCTCAGAAGTAGTCGGTATTCGCTTCGAGAGGTCATCATACGGTAGGGTTCATTGGTACCTTTTGTAACAATATCGTCAATTAGTACGCCAATATAGCCTTCTGAACGATCTATTATAAGAGGATCTTTTCTCTGTACTTTTCTAGCAGCATTGATTCCTGCAATAATCCCTTGGGCGCCTGCTTCTTCATAACCTGAAGTGCCATTTACCTGGCCAGCAAAGAAAAGACCTTCTATGGCCTTACATTCTAAGGAAGCATCTAATTGCATTGGGTCAATATTATCGTATTCTATTGCATAAGCAGATCGAACCACCTCTGCACGCTCTAATCCCTCTATTGTTTTAAGGACCTCTAATTGAACTTCTTCAGGCAAGCTAGAAGACATGCCTTGTACGTACATTTCATTTGTATCAAGTCCTTCTGGTTCTACAAAAACTTGATGCTTAGGCTTATCTGCAAAACGAACAATTTTATCTTCTATAGAAGGACAGTACCTAGCTCCAACCCCCTTTATATTTCCGCTAAATAGGGGAGATCTGTGTAAATTATCTCGAATGACTTGATGCGTTTTTTCATTCGTATAAGTTAAATAGACGGGAACTTGCTCAATATCGATTTTTTCCGTTTCAAAAGAAAATGGTACGATTACTTCATCACCATTTTGAATCTGCATTTTATCAAAATCCACCGTGTTTTTATCGATTCGAGCAGGAGTACCTGTTTTAAACCTCATAATATCAATATCTAAATCCTTCAACTTTTCAGATAAACCAATAGATGGAAATAATCCATTTGGCCCTCCACTATAACTAATATCCCCAATAATAATTTGAGAATCCATATAAGTGCCTGTAGTAAGGATCACTGTAGGGCTACTAAAAATAGCACCTGTTTTGGTCTTAACACCGCTTATTTTTTTGTCTTCAACAATTAAATCAACAACTTCGTGTTGTTTCAACACAAGATTTTCCTGAGCCTCTACAGTCTTTTTCATTTCCAACTGATATTTATGTTTATCTGCTTGAGCTCTAAGAGAGTGAACTGCTGGACCCTTAGATGTATTGAGCATGCGACATTGAATCATGGTCTTATCGATATTTTTGCCCATCTCTCCACCTAAGGCATCTATTTCTCTTACTAAATGCCCCTTACCTGTTCCCCCAATATTGGGATTACATGGCATCATAGCAATCGAATCTATATTCATAGTTAATAATAGAGTTTTCAGACCCATTCTTGCACTAGCAAGTGCAGCTTCACAGCCTGCATGGCCTCCACCTACTACTATTACTTCATATTGTCCTCCATTGTAACTCATGTTCTTCCTACTTTCCTATACAAAAATTACTGAAAATTTCATGCATTAGTTGCTCATGTATTGTATCTCCTGTAATTTCGCCAAGGAGATTAAGAGCTTCTGTTATATCAGTAGATACGATTTCTAAAGGCATAGAAGCTTCTATAGTACCAATCGCACTTTTTAGACTTTTTAGAGACTCTTCTAATAGATGAATATGCCTGATATTTGTGACAATCTCAAAAGATTCTAATTCAAATCCTTCAGCGCTAACTTTATCTAACATCTTTTTCTTTAGTTCCTCTAATCCAATTTCCTCTACAGCTGAAATTTGAACAATTTCTTTTTCATATTTTAAAAGGTCTTCAGGCTTTATTATCGTTTCTTTGTCTAGCTTATTTAGTATCAGCAGAGAATTTCGAGCTTGAATTAATTTTAATAATTCGAAATCTTCTTCATCTAAAGGCTGGCTTCCATCAAGTATAAGTAATACTAAATCGCTTTTTTCTAATATTTCAACGGACTTCTCAATGCCTATTTTTTCAATGATATTTTCTGTCTCTCTTACACCTGCTGTATCTATAATCTTAAAGGGAATTCCTTCAATAGTAATATATTCTTCGATAGTGTCCCTAGTAGTACCTGGAATCTCCGTTACAATAGCCCTCTTTTCCCCTAGTAAAGAATTGAGTAAGGAAGATTTTCCTACATTAGGTTTCCCGATTATGGCAGTATTTACACCTTCTCGTATCAACCGTCCATTTTGAGAATGATAAAGTAAGTTTTGAACCATGTCATGAGCTTCTCTTGTGTTCTGTAATATCTCGTCATAGGACATATCCTCTATATCATACTCTGGATAATCTATAGTAGCCTCTAAGTGAGCTAACATTTTAATGAGCAATTGTCTTATCTCACTTATTTTTTTTGATAAACTTCCTTCTAATTGTTTCATAGAAATATCTAAACTCTTATTGGTCTTTGCGTTAATAATATCGATAATCGCTTCTGCTTGGGTTAAGTCAATACGTCCATTCATAAATGCTCTCTTTGTAAACTCTCCAGGGCCAGCTATATTTGCGCCATTTTCTACGAGCAAATTTAAGATGTTTCGAACGGGTACAATTCCTCCATGGCAATTGATTTCTACAATATCTTCTCTTGTGTAAGTATTTGGACCAATCATTTTAGATACAAGAACCTCATCAACTATTCTTTCATCTTTTGGATCTATAATATGACCGTAAATAATTTTTTTATCGTCGTATTCTTCAAAACTTTTTCCCTTTGGCTTAAATACCTTATTTATTATATGAAAAGCCTGGCTTCCTGTCATTCGGACAATTCCTATGCCAGAAAAACCTACAGGTGTTGAAATAGCAGCAACTGTATCTGTAACATAACTATTCAAATTTTGTCACCTCGTACTTATATACTTATTTATTTAGTTTAACATTTAATCTTTATTTTATTTGATAAAAAAGTGCTTCTTTTTAATCCAACTATTACTTAAGTCATCCTGAGCGCAGCGAAAAATCTTGACCTGCCAATCCTAGATCCAAGATGCTGGTGACTGATAGCTGGTTACTTAATAGTAATACCTAATTTATTATGCCCGAAAGGCGAGATAAATTGAATGGTATTACCCCTATCAGGGTTGCTGACTAAAGCGCCGAGGCGCTTTCTTATTGGTTTTGCTCGGCTCGTTAGTTCACGGAAAAAGACCAGCTTTAACTGGTCTTTTTTACATCTATGACAACTTTCCTAAAGGGCTCTTCCCCTTGACTGTACGTATGTACATTCTTGTTTTTCTGAAGAGTCGAATGAATGATTCGCCTCTCATAAGGGTTCATAGGTTCTAATTCGATTTTTCTACGAGTTTTTTCTACTTTGTGTGCCAGCTTTCCTGCTAATTCTATTAGTGTGACTTCTCTCTTTTTGCGATAATTCTCAGTATCTAAGTTCACTCTAATATACTGTTCAGATTCCTTATTAACCACTAAACTAGTCAAATACTGTAGAGAATCTAAGGTTTGTCCTCTTCGACCGATTAAGACGCCCATACTCTCGCCTTTCAACTCAATAAATAAGATATTATCTTCTAATTTTGCGTCAATATGAGCATCAATATTCATAGCATGGCAAACTTCCTTTAAGAAATCTGCGGCAATATCACACAAATCAAGCTGTAAAGTTACTTCTACTTTTGCAAGCTTACTTCGAAATAAGCTCATAAATCCACTGCTAGGAAGTTCTAAAACTTTTGTTTCAACTTTATCTTTAGTTGTATTTAATTCTTTAACTGCCGTCTCAATAGCCTCTTCTACTGTCTTTCCAGTTGCAACTACAGCTTTCATAAGCTATTTACCTCCCTCTTGGGTAAAAAGTGATCTCATAAAAATTTGTTGTACAAAGGTGAATATATTTTGAATAACCCAGTACAATGCTAAACCAGATGGAAATGTCCACGCCATAAAGCCAATTAAAAGTGGTGACATAATTTTCATGGACTGGTTCATTTGTTGAGCTTGTTCATTACCACCTGGAGTTTGAGAAGTACTCATATACAGGTAGGTAGTTACTGCTGCAAGAATTGGAAGTATGTGGAGTGGATCCGGTTGTCCTAAACTAGGTAACCACAAAAAAGCTTTGTCAATAGCATCATATACTTCTTGAGAGCCAAATACATATATTTGAGGTTGTTGTAATACTCTATACAAACCGATTATGATAGGCATTTGAATAAGAAGAGGTAAGCATCCACCCACAGGATTAATACTGTGTTCTTTATACAATTTCATCGTTTCTTCGTTAAGCTTTTCTGGATTGTCTTTATATTTTTTTTGTATCTTTTGTATTTCAGGTTGAATCCTAGTTGTTTCATGCATAGACTTTGTTTGTTTGATATTAATAGGCAATAATATTAATTTTGCAATAAGAGAAAACAGAATAATTGCTATACCATAATCTCCTACAAAGTTATATATATAATATAGCATACTACCAAACAACTCGTATAATATGGTCATATATTCCTCCCTAAATTACCTTTTCACAATAATGGGTCATACCCTCCTGGATGAAAAGGATGACATTTTCTCAACCTGTTTATGGACAGGAAAAAACCTTTTACTGCACCATATTTCTCAAAAGCTTCGTAACAATACTGGGAACATGTAGGATAAAACCTACACCTGCCTGGCAGTAAAGGTGAAATAAACTTTTGATAGAATCTTATACCAAGTAAGAAAATTTTTTTAATCATTTGATCACTTTTTCACTAGATTATTTTTCTTCATCAGATGCTTTACTGCACTCTCTACTTGAGAAAAAGAGCTAGACTCTATGCCTACCCTTGCAATAAAGATTATATCATATCCGCTTATAAATTTTTTGGCGTTTATTCTGTAACTCTCTTTAATCAGCCTTTTTATTCGGTGTCGAACTACACTATTGCCATTTTTCTTACTTACTGTAATGCCTAGTCTGTTGTAGTGTAAATCATTTTCTACATAGTACATGACAAGCAACTTATTGCCATAGGATTTACCCTTCTTATAGACTTTTTGAAATGTTCTGTTGCTAAAAGATTCAATCTTTCCCATTTGTTCGCCTACTTTTATAGGTTGATAAAAAGGCCACAATATGCGGCCTTAAGCTGATAATCGCTTTCTTCCTTTTCTTCGTCTGTTGTTAAGAACATTTTGACCTGTACTACTAGCCATTCTCTTTCTAAAACCATGAACTCTAGATCTTTTTCTTTTCTTTGGTTGATAAGTCTGTTTCATCTGGAACACCTCCCACTGGCAATACATTTATTAATAAATATATTTCATATTTTTCTATTTAACGTTTCACCCTAAAATTATATATTCAAAGATAGGGCTTGTCAAGAAAATTCGCAAGTACCATACTACTTCTCAAATGCCTCTACTAAATGATTAAGGTATTCTTGTCTTTCCATTTTATACAGTAGTTCTTCTTCTATTTTGTCCTTTTCTTCCATTAATACTTGAAGTTTTTCAAATTCACTGGAATATAAAGATATTTCTGTAGAAATATGGTCAAGCTTTTCTTCTAGCAATTCAATTTCGCCATCTATACTTTCGTATTCTCTTTTTTCATTGTAAGATAATTTTGTTTTGGTTTTTTCGTTCCTTGATTCTAAAATAGGAGCTTTGCTTTTTTCTTCTATAGAAGATTCTACAGTAGCTTCTATAGAAGAATTACTATTCCAATTACTACGGGTTTCTTCTATATAATCAAAATAATTTCCAGTATATTGTGTGATTTTTCCCTTTCCATCTAAATGAAAGATCTTATTACAAATTCGGTCTAAAAAGTATCGGTCATGAGATACGGTTATAACAGGACCCCTAAAATCGTCAATATACCCTTCTAATACATTTAAAGTATCGATGTCAATATCGTTTGTAGGCTCGTCTAGTACTAATATATTAGGCGAGTCTATAAGAATTTTCATAAGGTATAGCCTACGCTTTTCTCCACCTGAAAGCTTATAAATTGGCGTCCACTGCAAGTCTGAAGGAAAAAGAAATTTTTCCATCATTTGAGAAGCACTTATTTTATTGCCATCAGAAGTAGTCACAAATTCTGCTGTTTTCTTTATATACTCAATTGCTCGAAGGGATTCATCCATTTCTTCTATTTGCTGAGAAAAGTAAGCTAATTTGACCGTTTCTCCTAAGGTGACTGCCCCGTGATCTGGACTCAATTTTCCTATAATAAGATTTAATAGAGTTGTTTTACCTGCTCCATTGTCACCGATGACGCCTATTCGGTCATCTTTTTGAAAGGTATAAGAAAATTCATCCACAATATGTTTGTTTCCAAAGCTTTTGTGTAAATCCTCAATTTCAATAATCTTTTGACCTAATCTAGAATGAACGCTGCTGATCTCTATTTGGGTTTCTTCTATATCCACTTTTGCGTCTTTTATAGCTTCGAAACGTTGGATTCTAGCCTTTTGCTTTGTAGTTCGAGCTCTAGCACCTCTCTTGATCCAGGCTAGTTCTTGACGATAAAGGTTTTGCCTCTTTCGCTCCATAGAACTTGCCAACTCTTGTCTTTCAAGCTTTTTCTCAATATGATGAGTGTAATTTCCTTCGTAGATATATAGATGACCCTTATCTAATTCCATAATCTTTGTTACGACTCGGTCTAAGAAATACCGATCATGAGTGATCATAAGTAAAGAACCAGTCCTACTCTTTATATGCCCTTCTAACCAATCAATCATCTTATTATCTAAGTGGTTAGTAGGTTCGTCTAGTATGAGCAAATCACAAGGAGTCACTAGTGCACTAGCTAAAGCTACCCTCTTTTTTTGACCGCCAGATAAGGTACTAATTTTCCTGCTATAATCCTGAATCCCCAATCTTGTTAAAATAGTTTTAATCTGATTTTCCATACCCCAAGCATCATTTGAATCCATTTCATTACTAAGCTGAGAAAGCCTTCTTTGGATTTTTTCGTTTTCAGGCTCTTTGCTTATCTCCTCTAGAGCGTTTTGATAATCTCTGATTAATCTCAATACTTTAGAATCACCCTTAAAAACTTGTTCAAGTATACTGGAATCCTCATCAAATTCAGGATCTTGAGGTAAATATTCAATTTTCATACCGCTAGTCATCTGAATATTCCCACTTTCACTAGGTTCCATACCCGCTATAATCTTTAAAAGAGTAGATTTCCCAGTACCATTGATTCCAATAAGACCAATCTTTTCATCTACAATACTAAAAGATATATTTTTAAAAAGCACCTTTTCACCATAACTTTTCGATAAATTATCTGCCGTAAGTATACTCATTTAATCAACGCCTTTCTAAAAATGCAGGTGGTAAGGTGATAAGGTAGTAAGGTGGTAAGTAAAAGCATAGTAGCCACCATTAGTCGCTTAGGGGTTTTGCTTACCACCTTGAAGCTTACCACCTTACCACCTTACTTCGGAAACTCCATTCTCCAACTAAAGTAATCATTTTCTTTATTTTTCTCATAATATAGATAAGCTGTAAAGCGTTTTCCTTTTTTGCTTATAAAGTGATTGCCGTAGACTTTTCCTTCTTCTAATAGTTTTATGACAACTTCTTTTGTAGGTCTTACTTTTAGAGCCTCTAAAAATTTATCGTTTTTCCAAACTACGAATTTACAACCTGCTTTCCAATTACTACATCCATAGCCTTTCGTTCCTTCAATTACATCGCTTTTACATAGAGGGCACTTTCCTAAACTTTCGTGTTTTTTTTCATCCTTTGGCTTGATTTCATTAATAATGTGAAATTCATCTTTTTTTATTACATCTACAGCTGATGTAGTAAACATAAAGATTTCATTTAAAAATTCTTGTTTTTTTAATTGCCCTTTTTCAATTTCAGATAATGATTTTTCCAATCTACCTGTATACTCTAAATCGAGTAATTCCTTAACAGGAAACATCTCTACTAATCTTTTTCCCATATCTGTTACTGTGAGATTTTTTCCACTTCTCTCAATATATCCAACCGTCTCTAATTTTTTTATGGTTTCTGCCCGAGTTGCTGGCGTTCCAATACTAAAACCGCTTAATATGGCTTGTACCTCTTCTGAATCCTGTTCTCCATCCTTATATTTTTTTCCACAAGTCTCCATTACTCTTAGAAGAGTCTTTTCTGTATGTTTTTTTGGAGGTAGGGTTTTTTTCTCTTGTATCTTTGTTTTCATCGTATGAACGATGTCGCCTTTTACCGCCATTGGTAAAGTCTTGTCCTTTGACTGGATATCCTCTACCTTTTTCCAACCCTTTGTAAGCTGAATTCGACCTTTTGAGATGAATGTACCCTTTGCTTCTTCTACATCTACCTTAGTGACAAGAGTAGCCTCTTCATGTTCTGCTATAGGCATAAACTGCATAATAAAACGATTTTTTACAGCTTCATATACAATTTTTTCATCGCCATCTAAGCCTTTTGGCAGCAAATAAGTTGGTATAATAGCGCTATGGCTTTCTACTTTGCTATTATCAAAGACTCTCTTGTTGATTGAAAATATAATCTCATCTTCATAGGCTAAGCCTTTTTTAACTGTATTTAATACTTTTTGAGCTTTTGATGTTAGTGATTCCTCTAGGGCCATACTGGCTGTTCTAGGATAAGTTATGAATTTCTTCTCATATAAACTCTGAGCTATCTTCAATACTTTATCTGAAGTCCAACCTTTATATTTGCTTGTCACATGACCTTGCAGATTTGATAGATTAAATAAGCTAGGTGGATATTCCTTCTTTTTTTCTACTTGCTTGTCTATTATAATGCCATCTTGATCTTTAATTGCCTTTTGAACTACTTGAAGTAAGGCTTTTTCTGGGAATTTATCCTTATTCTCTAAGGTATAGATTCCCTCATATACTTCTCCACTTTTTGTCTTGAAATCTGCCATCAATTTATAAAAGGCCTCTGGTTTAAACTGTTCGATTTCCATATCTCTATCGTATATGATTTTAAGAGTTGGCAAGAGCACTCGACCAATATTTAAAGGTCTCCCTGACCCTCTCTGATATTTTAATGTTGCAACGCTGGTTAGATTAATCCCAATAACCCAATCAGCCCACTGCCTGCTAATCCCTGCATCTCTCAGGGGCTCCATTGTACTATTAGGCTTTAATTTTTCAAGCCCTGCTTTTACTTCTGTTGGCGTCCATTCATTTAACAAGAGCCTCTCTACGCTTTTATTTACGTGTAAGTATTCTAAAATAATATCTCCAATAATCTGCCCTTCACGATCGTAGTCACAAGCTGATATTACTCCATTTACACCTTCTTTATTAATGAGTTCCTTAATGAGCTCAATTTGCTTAAAAGCACCTTCATCCACAATAGCACGATTTTTACTATTTGATTTGACTTTGTATTCAAAGCTTTGTGGGATAAAAGGGTAGTTCTCCATTCGCCAGCTAGACATCTTTGAATCATAATCTTTTGCATCTAATAATTCTAGGAGATGACCAAAAGCCCAGGTAACTAAATAATCATTGCCTTCAAAATACCCATTCTTCCTCTTATTAGAATGAACTGCATCAGCGATATTCTTCGCTACAGATGGCTTTTCTGCGATAATTACTTTCATTACAAAACCCCTTTATATTAACAAAAACTGCTCGTTATTATAACACGTACATCGTTTTATCTTATTATAACATCTGCGCAATTGATATTTGCTTTTTCATTATAATTAGCATACAAACACCTAAAATCGGCACAATGTAGACAAGTATATAATCTATTTTTATAGATTTCAACATAAAAGATAAAAAACCCTCATAAGTATCTTTGAGGTGATTGAGATGTCTTTAAGTATAAAATCAAAATTAAAAGATGTATTTAAAGATCCAAATGGAAGAAGAGTGTTAGAAAAATATTTCAGTGAAGAACTAAAGCACCCTATGTTAAAGCTGGCTATGGGTTTAACATTAGAACAAATAGCAAAAAAAGCTGGCCCAGAAAAAGCACCACAAAGCTTAATTGATAAGATTGATAAGGAACTTAGAGATTTGTAATATTTAACAATGCCAAACAACTGGAGCTTTTTGGTTGGTTCGTTGGACGATTGGTCGGTTGGACGGGAAATCTGCAATTGCATTTATATGCTAGTAATATTTCTTTTTATTGGCTTTCACTCATTAAATTTTCCAACATTCCAACTAAAAATCTAGCTAACAGTCCATTTTTAACCTAAGTATGGTAATCCCACCGTTTAAGGATAAAATTTTCCGATCAATCCTCTTGTGCTTAAAATCTTTTCGGACCATATTGGCTAATTTATCGCCTCTATTGTTTCCGTGTATTACGACTACTTCTGTTATATTTATACTTAAATTTTTAAAAACTTTTTGTAAGAAACTTCTAGCCTCCATTACAGTCATTCCATGGAGGTCTACTTCTAATGAATTATCCATTGTTTCTATCCTCTACTAATCTAAATCTTTCTACGATTTCTCCTTGGTACTCCACTTTTTCCGTCCACATGCTCAAAGGTCTGACCCATATACCCCGCTCACCATAAAGAGCTTGATACACAACCATATCGTCCATAGTTTCAGAGTGTTGAGCAATATAAAGAAGTAAGTAGTCCTTTCCCTTGAAATGTCTATACACTGCGTTTATTTTTAATGTATTCATATTTTCACCTATATATTTTTTAAGCTATCTACACTTTAATTCTAAGTTTTACATTATATGTTCTATGTAAAACCTTTTAAGTAGTTAAACTTTCTTTTTTCACCAAAAGACCTAAAAGGACTACCATAATGCTAGTAACTAGCAAAGGAAAGTGCTAAAAAACGCTTTCCTTTGCTTAAAATCCTCTAGAACTTCCACCGCCTCCAGCACTACCTCCTCCACCAGATCGGCCTCCGCCTCTTCCTCCACCACGTGAACCGCCTCTACCAATCGATCTAAGGACAGTATAGGTAATTACTCCTCCTGTAAACTTAAAATCTAAAATGATCAAAGGAACGATAAAGATAAGTGCTACAATAACCGCTAGAGGAGAAGGTCCTTCATTTTGATTCTGATCTTCTACTACAATTCCATCTCCGATATAATTTTCTTCATAACCATATTCTTTGTAGATTTCATTTACGACAACATAAAAACCTTGTAGTATTCCCTCGCTATAATTACCTTCAGAATAGTAAGGAAGCATATAATCATCTTGAATTCTACCTGTTTTTCCATCTGTTAAAGTGCCTTCTAAGCCGTATCCAACTTCAATTCGAGACCATCTGCCTTCTGCATCTAGAAATAACAATACTCCATTGTCTTCCTCAGAATCTCCAATTTCCCATTTTCGAAACAAGTCAATGGTGTACTCTTCTAGGGGAACTTCTCCAATTCCTTCTACTGTAACCACTACAACTTGAGCTTTTGTCTTATTTTCTAGTGCGGTTCCAATTTGGATGATTTCCTCTTCTGTTTGACTATCAATAACATTGGCATAATCATTTACATAGAAAGCAGGAGTAGGTAAAGGAATTTCACTTGCCGCTACTCCTGAAGACATAAAAACAATTATTATAAGAAAGAGGAACCCTAAGGTCTTACGAAATCTCCTATGATCATTCACCAAATAACTCTCCTACATCAGGATTTTCTGTAGCCCCTTCATCTGCTTGGAAATAATCCACACTATCAAATCCAAGAATATTCGCAAAAATCACTGTTGGAAAGCGCTTTACCTTAGTATTGTAGCTCTGAGCAACTTGATTATAATCTCTTCTACTATTGGCAATTCTATTTTCTGTTCCTGCTAATTCGTCTTGCAAATTGAGAAAATTGGTATTGGCCTTAAGCTCGGGATAATTTTCAGAAATGGCTAGCAATCGAGATAATGCACCAGACAATGCTGCATCCCCCTCAGCCTGTTCCTCTATAGTAGTAGCCCCTGCTAATTGGGCTCTCGCATCGGCAACTGCTGTGAATACCTCTTCTTCATGTTGTGCGTAGTTCTGTACAGTAGCTACTAAATTTGGTATTAAATCATTTCTCCTCTGCAATTGCGTATCAATTTGACTTAATGTATTATTCACAGTTTCTCTTTGGTTTACCAAACTATTGTAACTTCCAATACCGCCTAATACTAAAGCTACTAGTAAAATACCTATTATAACAAGTATTTTTCCAGAACCTTTCATAATAAAACCTCCTTAATATTTCATACTTTGTTATTTTTTATACTATTTACAACTGCTTGTTATACTTTCTACAATGTCTCCTTTATTTACCCATATTATATAATATTTCCAATGAAAACGAAAGCATTATGGGTTTTCCAGAAAAAAATGAGAATAATTGTCCACCTTATGCACATAATCGTTGATTCCATTATTTTTTTCTGTTATTATATATAAACAGATGTTGATAACTTATGTAAATATTATAAACATATCCACAAATTCTTGATAACTTGTGGATATGTTCATGTGTTTTGAAAGGGAAGTCTCCCTTTTTTACATTTTATGCCCTGTGAATATCTTTTTGTCAACAGGTGTTTATAATTGAATTCTTTTCAAAAACACATTTATTTATCTACATAGATATTAACAAGAAGCAGCTTCAGGAGGAATCGTATGGATAAAAATCTCGACAAATTATGGAATGATACTCTAAAAATTATTAAAGAAGAAATTACCCAGGTGAGTTTCGAAACTTGGATAAAAAGAATAGAACCTATTTCTTACTCTAATAATGTAGTTGTCCTGGGCGTAGAAAATGATTTTACAAAAGGTATTTTAGAAGCTAGATATTCCATCTTAATTGTCAATTCACTAAAACACGTTACAGGTGAGAATCTTGTTGTCGAGTTCACAATACCGTCTTCTACTCCTATTGTAGATAACACTCAACAGCCTATTTCAAAGACTAAGCAAGATAAACAAAGCTACTCAGATAATACGAATTTAAACCCTAAATATACCTTTGATACTTTTGTCATTGGAGACAGCAATCGCTTTGCTCATGCAGCTTCCGTTGCTGTTGCAGAAGCTCCAGCTCAAAGGTACAATCCTCTCTTCATTTATGGTGGAGTAGGTTTAGGTAAGACCCATTTAATGCACTCAATCGGTCACTACACCCTAGAGCAATCGTCTAATAAAAAGGTAGTATATGTCTCTTGCGAGACCTTTACCAACGAATTTATTGATTCGATTCAAAACAGAACAAATGTATCTTTTCGAAATAAATACAGAAATGTAGACGTGTTGTTGATTGATGATATTCAATTTTTAACCGGTAAGGAAGGAACTCAAGAGGAGTTTTTTCATACTTTTAACGCTTTACATGAGGCAAATAAACAAATCGTCATCTCTAGCGATAGGCCCCCAAAGGAAATACCTACCCTAGAAGATCGACTTCGCTCTCGATTTGAATGGGGGCTCATTACAGATATTCAAGCACCAAACCTAGAGACAAGAATTGCCATCATGAAAAAAAAGGCTACTACAGAAGAGATGGATATTCCAAACGATGTACTAAACTTTATCGCTAGTAAAATACAGTCTAATATTCGTGAACTAGAAGGTGCTTTAATAAGAGTAAATGCATTCTCGAAATTGACAAATCAAAAGATCTCTGTTGATGTAGCGAACGAAGCCTTAAAAGACATCATCTCGAATAACAAACCAGAAATTATCACTGTCGATTTAATTAAAGAGATTACTGCAAAATACTTTAACATTGAAGTAGAGGACTTTAACTTAAAGAAGAGGACAAGGGCTATTGCTTATCCTAGACAAGTAGCTATGTACTTATCTAGGGAACTAACGGATTTATCTTTACCTAAAATTGGAGAGGAATTTGGTGGTAGGGATCACTCTACAGTCATTCATGCTTATGATAAAATCGCCAAGGAAATCGAGTCAAACTTTGATTTTAGAAACCTTATCCAAAGAATAACGAAAGAAATACAAGGCAATACTTAATATTTTATCAATGTAGAGCAAAATTATGCTCTTAAAATAAGATATGTGAACATTAAGTCGCTTGTGGACAAATCTTAATAACTTTTCTTTAATTTCAACTTTTATCAACAAGTTATAAACGTGGATAATTTTAGACTTAAAGGACTACTTTAACTTATCAACAAATTCACACCCCCTACTACTATTATTACTAAAATAATTTAAATAAATAATTAATTATACGGAGGCTCTACTTATGAATTTTATTACGAGTAAAGATTCACTACATCATGCTGTTAATATTGTTCAAAAAGCAGTATCGAATAAAACAACTATGCCTATTCTTGAAGGAATCTTATTTCGAATTGTGGACAATACAATCTATTTAATGGGAACGGATTTAGAAATTGGTATTAAGACCGTATTACCTGGACAGATTATTAGCAGCGGTAGTGTAGTTATATCTGCAAAATTGATTTCAGAAATCGTAAGAAAATTACCTGATGACGACGTTATAATAGAGCTAAAAGAAAATCACGTTCTCAATATTAAGTGCTCGAACTCTGAATTTAATATACAAGGTCAAAGTGGAGATGATTTTCCTCAACTGCCTGAAGTAGACTCTGCACAAGAAATATCTGTTCCAAAAGAACTATTTAAGGGAATGATTCGAGAGACTATTTTCTCTGTAGCTAAAAATGAAAATATTCCTATATTGACAGGTGAACTTCTTGAGTTACAAAATGGAATACTAAAATTTGTAGCTTTAGATGGCTATCGTTTGGCAGTAAGGCAAGGTTTTATAGATAATCCCATTAGTTTAAAAGAGGTTGTGCCTGAGAGGACATTATCAGAACTTTATAGAATTACTTCTTTAAGCAGTGAGGATAATATATATATGTCGTATTCCAAAAACCAGATTCTCTTCAGATTAGGAGGGACTTCAATCGTATCAAGGCTCTTAGAGGGAGAATTTATAAACTACAATCAAATCATACCTCAAAACTATACGACTAAAGTTAAGGTAGATGTTCGAGACTTACTGGCTAGTTCGGAAAGAGCTTCTTTAATGGTCGGCAGTGGGGAAAGTAATCTGATTAAGTTGAATTTTTCTAATGATACTCTTGAAATTCGGTCTAATTCAGAAATAGGAACGGTATGTGAACAAGTAGAGGTAGAGATGGAAGGGGACCCCTTAAAAATTGCGTTTAATTCTACTTATCTCATAGATGTACTTAAAGTTATAAGTGATGAGGAAGTATATTTAGAATTTACTACACCTGTAAGCCCATGCGTATTGAGACCAATTACTGGAGATAACTATACGTATTTAATTTTACCTGTACGATATATGGAACATTAAGATGCCAAAAGGTATCTACTGTGTAATCAGGCAAACCTACTAGTGGGTTTGCCTGATTACAGCTAGGGCAGTAAATGAAAGGAGTGTTCATATGGAAATAATAGAGATAAAAACGGAATTCATTAAATTAGATCAGCTTTTAAAGTTTGCAGGCATTGTAGAAAATGGAGCAGTTGCTAAACATATTGTTCTTGATGGAGCTGTTAAAGTAAATGATGAAGTGTGTATCCAGCGAGGAAAAAAGATTCGACCAGGCGATGTAGTAGAAATAGAGGGTTTTGAATCTTTAAAAGTCATTGGCGAAGAGCATTAACTAAAAGGCTGTTAAGTTTATGAAGGATGCTAGACTGGGCAAAAGGGGAAAAAATGTATTTATCTAATATAAAGCTAAGTAATTTTAGAAACTATAATGCCTTAAGTACTGAATTAAGCTCGAATATTAATATTATAATAGGAGACAATGCTCAGGGAAAGACAAGTTTATTAGAAGCAGTATACGTCTTGGCTAGGGGCAAGTCGTATAAAAACACCATGAGTGAAATTATTTCATGGAATCGAGAATCCAGCCTTCTAGAAGGGACTTTTCATAAACAGTACTACAAAGATCATGTACGGATTTCC
>ENA-UOOM01001943-UOOM01001943.1-fermentation-metagenome-genome-assembly--contig:-NODE-1943-length-18422-cov-4.830021_pt1 | contig 18422 bp, 12 predicted proteins | sample MGYA00245781_ERZ724031 | MGnify/ENA primary metagenome ERZ724031 (study PRJEB28704, sample SAMN03018317) | fermentation metagenome | biome: anthropogenic terrestrial biome; feature: soil; material... | reverse complement strand
AGCTGGATATTTTCCGAGTAAACAACAATGGTAAGAGGTTGACTACCAATCAGGGCGTAGAGGCCGCCGTCAAAATACACCACGCCCTTTTCCCCTTCTTTAGCTCACAGATACTTTCCGATACAGTCGACGACGGTATCCGCAAGAGCCTCGTACCCCTCATCGTTCATATGCACAAGGTCGTCTAAGATATAGCCTTCGCGGTTCTTATAGATCACCGAATAGAGGTCGTTGACTTCCACATCGTTTTCGTTCATCACCCTCAAAGCGACATCGTTTCTGGCGATAATGTGCTCAATTGACTGGATTTTGCCTGTCCTGTCCACTCTTGTATCCTGCCTTGGCGGCGTAGTGGTGGCGAAGATGACCCTTGGAGCAAGCTTTTGAAGCTCACGCAGGATCCGCCTCAAGTTTCTTTCGTATTCGTCGAGGGGCGTGAAGGGACCGTCCTCCTGGAAGCGTATCACCGAATCCCAAATGCCATTGTTCCAATGGATGATGTCGAGCTTTGGCAAGCCTGCAAGCCAAAAACTCGGAACGAGGCAGTTGAGCGTATACGCCGTGAACCTGCCGTTTTCCGACGGGAAAAAGACGTTTGCTTTCCCTTCAAGCTTCGCTTTAACCTTGTTTTGATATCCCCTTCTTATAGAGTCCCCAAGAAGAAAGACGTTTTTCATGAGAAACACTCTCCTATATAAATTTATATTCCGGATGGGATTGATTCTATTAGCCTTTTCTGATTTAGTTAAAGATTTTTTCGTATTCCATTACCTGCACTAATTACGCCTTACCATTATTTTCTTGAAGTAGGAAAACCGTTTTTTGATCACCTAAAAGGTGAACTTAAGTAAATAACAACTTAGATAAGTGTTTTCAATGCAAAGCTATTCCCTGCAGCCCCGTAAACACTAACCCTTCGAATTTCTCCGGGTAACATATCGAAATAGTTGTCAGATAGTTTCCATTCAGCGCCTGTGTCCAAATAGACACCATGGCAATAGGTATTAGCCTTGATATCAACTTGCAAATCCTCTCCATTATCACACTGAGAAATAATTTCTGTCTTTGCAGCGGGAAGATTGAGCTCTCTTGTATCAGCAGAACGTAATATACCCGGGTTTATGCCGCTGCTTTCAGGGCTTGCATAATAAACTCCTGTTAGAATATCATGAGTAGGTTCTTCAAAGGTGTATAATAATCTTCTGCTATAGGCAGGTAGGGTGACGTTTATTATGTCATAATCGTCTTCTAATCCATCAAACGATACCCAGCCAACGCGCACATCTACAGTTATGTCCTTATTTGTATCGCTAAAACCCTTGACAAGTACCTTGCCATCAATTTCGCGTAGTATTAGCTTCACTGGTTCGAAGGCACGTTTTACACCATAGAAAGATATTTTTCTACGTAAATAGTAATCAATAATTGTCCAACCTACCTCGCCCCAACAATCATTATACATCCAGAAGAGACCGCCGCCACAAAAGCTCTTAAAGCGCATGCTCTCCAATGAACATTGAAGCATCAGTGATTGTGTCATGCCAGCATATAATAAATAGTCATCAAGATCCAAATCACGATCGGTATAGTGCTTCTTTATTCCAGCATCAACAGTAAACTTTTCAAAAGTATTATTGTGAAGATTCCATACATCACTGCCTCGTACTATGGGCTTTCCATCAAAATACTCTTCTATGGTTTCTTTCGAGCATGGACCTGGATAACCATATTCCGAGACAAAACGTCCTTGTACCTTGTCGTACTCTTTTGGCTCTATTCGAAGTGCCATCTCTGGATTCATCATACACTCATGCCAATGATGAACATCACCAACATTTTCAGCATTAGGTTTATTACCACCATATGGTGAGGAATTCCAATAGGGAACCCAGGGACAGTTTTTACGAACATATTCAGGTACCATATTATTCGACACGTAGAGTCCGTATTGTTTATCGTGCTTTAGTTTAACGATATCTACGTAGGCTTCGTTTGTGTATATCCAATGATTCTCATTATTACCACAGAAAAGCGCCATACTGGTGCGACTTCCTAAACGTTTTGTCTGATAATCAAGTTCTTTTCCAACTAAATCTCGGAAGCCCTCAAGATGATCAGGGAAAGTTGAGCAACAAAACATCATATCATACCAAAGGAGTATTCCATATTTATCACAGGCATTAAAAAATTCGTCTCGCTCATATAAACCGCCACCCCAGACACGGAGCATATTAAAGTTGGCATTTTTCGCTTCAAATATCAAAGTATCATACTTTTCAGGTGTAACGCGCGCATAGATGGAATCAGCTGGAATCCAGTCTGCTCCTTTGCAGAATATATATATACCATTTACTACAAACATGAATCTCCTGTTTTTTGAGTCTGTGCGTGCCGTATCCAATCTTATAGTACGTATTCCATATTTGAAATCAGTCCACGTGAATATATTCTCTCTACACTTGCCAGAAACCTCAATATCATATAGAGCTTGATCACCCATACCATTTGGCCACCAAAGTTCTGCATCTTTAACACTTATATCAAAATGTACATAATTGTTTCCAGAACAGAGCAAAACATCATTTTTAGTTAGTCCTGTACATACTTTCCCTTCCTTCGAAAATTTCACAGTAATGTCAGCATCTGCTGTTCCTATGATATCAAAAAGCTCAATTTCTACTTCCATTTTTAGCTTTGCATCCGTTCCCGCTTCCAGCGTTTCGACAGATACATTTCGTATTGCAGCTGTTTTATGACAATCAATATATGCATTCTTTGATATGGCACATGTTCCATTACGAGGGCACCAATCCCAGCCATATACATATGTAGGCTTTCGGACAAAAGCACGTCGTTTATCTCCACGCTCTAGACATCCTTTGTTTGACTGGGTACTTACTGCATGGTCAATTTCTGCAAGATCAGCATCATTAACCTCTTCCAAACCCGATGTCATCCTAATAAGCAATTCATTATCACCGGGTCGAATAAATTCCTTTACATCTTTTTTAAAAGGATAGAATGCACTTGCCTGATGCCCCAAATATGCACCATTGAAAAATACATCGGCATGTACATCAAGGGACTCAATAACTAATTCGGCTATATCGCATGTAGGATCAAACTCTGAATTATTTATGACCCTTCTAAACCACCAAGAACGATTCTCAATCCATTCTGAATCAAAACAATAATCTGAAAGAACTGGATCTTTAATCACACCAGATTCAATAAGCGGCATATGCACATCTAAAGGCAAATTCAAATTCTCATACCAACCCTGCTGTTGTCCAGAAATATATCCAGCCATTGCTTTTCCGTAATTCAGAGGTGCTTCTTTCAACGACCAATCCTTATTAAGATCTAATTTTATCATGGTTTGCTTTTCCCCCTTAGTAACTGTCATCACTATGTTATTTAAGCAACTATTCAAATATTTTCTCCCACTCCTCTACTAGCGTGTCCAAATCCTCTGTTTTCGCCGGGAGCTCCGGAAAATTTACTTCAAATAGGTAAGGACCTTCATATCCCTTTTCATTTAAAACGTTAACGATACTATGCCAGTCATTTATTCCCCTACCCGGAAACCAGTGTCGCTCGTCTGCACCATCGAAATCTGAGAGATGGGTTGTGACAACGTACTGACCGGCTTTTTTTAAAAATTCAATATTATCTTCATTAAATAGATGGTTTGAATCAAAGCAAATACCAAGATTTTCACGACAAGCGTTTTCCAGTATATACAAATGTTCAGCAAGACCGTTACCGATACAGCTTGGTTTTAAGGTTTCAATTGCAACGGTTATTCCATAATCAGAACAAAAATCGCAGAGCTTTCGAACGTATCCAACGAATATATCAAGTCTTTTTTTTCTTTCCTCAGGTGGAATACGTTGGCTTCCATGCAAAATAACGTATTTTATTCCTGTAGGTACTAATATTTCCATTAGCCGCTTTGTCAATACTAAGGTCTCAGTGCTTAATTTTTCATCCAGCGAGGCAGGTTCAAAACTGAAATATTCGCTTTTCCCGAAGGGCAAATGAAATGAGCGTATCTCCACACCATATTTTTTACTTAAAGCTATTAATTGCAGAACTTCACTTTCCATGATTTCAAACGCATCTGGCGTACTCAAAGATGACTTGCAATATTCAACACATTTAAAGTGCCCGCATTTGAATACTTCTTCGTTTGGTTTTGTTATTGCCAATCCATAATTCCTTTTTTTCATTTTATGTTCGCCCTCCTGTTAATCTCAGCCTTAGATTTACTTTAATTTTATTTCCAGCTATTTTTCGTTACCCAACATATACTTCATATTAATGATGATTTATATTTAAGAATAGGACTTGGCTGCTTCTAATAGTGCAAGTATATTTTCAAAGGGTACATCGCTTTGAATTTCCTGAGCAGGTGCAGTGATATATCCTCCCCCCTGGCTCATAAGGTTAATAACCTGACTTACTTCCTGTCGCACTTCAGCCGTAGTACCATATGGTAAGGTTATCTGTGTGCTGATACCGCCCCAGAAACACAGCTTACTTCCATAGTTCTTCTTTATCTTATATATATCCATAGCCTCAGGTTGCAAAGGGTTTAACACATCCACACCCATATCAATTAAATCAGGCAAAATCAATTCTATATTACCGCATGAATGGATCCAAACATCCTTATTAGCTGATTTTAGCAGTTCATATTCTTTGCTTTCGCCAGGAGCAATCAATTCCCTCCAAATAGAAGGTGACATCAGCAGGTTCTGTTGCGAACCCCAATCACTCCCTAATATTACACCATCTATTTCATCATATGAAACTAAATTTTCTAGCATTACAAGGTTCTTTCTGATAATATTGTCTAAAAGCTTCTTAGCAAATTCTCGGTTACAACCTAAATCACCTAAAAAATTTTCTATTCCTCTGCAATAATTTGCCTTTTCAAAATGACTACCATATACTGTAAGTAATATATATCGATCTGTTGTTTGCTTAATGAACTTGATTTTTTCTTCAAACTGTTCGTAACTGCCAATACCCCTGGTCTGAGGCAGATAATCCGGGGCATCATAGTTTGTTTTATAATAATCGGGTACAGAATGCCAATTCCACCATGGTTTTTTAGTGATGTAGAACACGTGATTGCCCATGGATAATGAAAGAGCTTCTTTAAACTCCAATATCCCCTCAGTTACAGCCTTTTTCATATCATCAGACAGGAATACCTCTGTAAGTTCATGTTGATATTTAAGATATGCGCCTCGTGCAAAGCCTATACAATATGGTATTTTACTGGTTTCTTCATGACCTATAGCAGCCTTAACAATCTCCCGTGCAGTCATTGCATTATACTCCTTCATGTAATATATTTTGTAAGCAGAAATATACGCCACTTAACATCAATATAACAAAAAATGATGTTCTCGAAGTCACTCCTTTTTAAATATAGAAGCATTTTCCCTCTGTGTAAAGTGGCGATTTAATTCTTATGTGATGTTCTATTAGGATTCTACTGTAAAATCTCGTGTTAACTCTATATTTATTTTTACAGGTTAGTCGCTAATGTTATATGAGGTCTCGAGAGATCTCAATTTATTATATTTGCTCTATGAAGACAGTTGGTACAATACCCATTATTCGTTTGAATGCTCGTCTGAATGTGTATACATTACTATAACCTACCAGTAGAGCGATCCGCTGAACTGAAAGTGATTCTTCCGAGAGATAATAAGTTGCCTTCTGTATGCGATATGTTTCCAAATAGTTGCTAAAATTCTGACCTACTTGCTCTTTAAAATATTGAGAAAAATAATTACACGACAATCCGAATTTTTCAGCTATATGCGATATATCTAAATCTGCTCTATTGTAGTTACTATGAACATATTCTAGAATCTTATTGATTCTATTACCATTATCAAACGTTTTGGAGTTTGACGATACACATTCTAGAATCAATTGACTCATTTTCTGAAAGAGTTCTGCATAATCCTGCGTTTCATCTTTAGCAATAAGAGTTAATGTTAAATCCCTCATCTCGACGCTAATACCGGTATAAGGCATACTTTTTATGCATGTACAGTAAACATTATAGATTAAACAAATCTGCATGTGAATGGCAAGCTGATTTGACAAAAAGTTATCAAAATATAGTTGCTCAAAGATTTCTTTTATTTCATTCATTTTACCATCTTTAACAGCAGTGACCAATGATAATTCAGTGTTTAATGGAAATACAAAGCGATTTAAATCTTGTGGAATTTCTTTTGCCCAGCAAAACATCTCTCCTGTCTGTATTGTCTCTAAATAGGCTAGAGCATTCTTAGCTTGGCGATAGCTTTGTTGTATATTGTCAAAACTATAGCAACTACCTATACCTACAGTAAATAGTTCTTCTCCCTTTCGAAAATCCATTAGTTTTTCCATAATTAAAGATACATGATGCTCTATAGCATCAGTACTTTCATTGTTGTTTGATACTAATAAGACGAAATCATCTTGGTACAATTCATACAAAAAATAGTTTTCTGTAATACCATCTATTTGATTAATCTGGTTTTTTAAAAACATCATGAGTCGTGATCTAGTGCTTAGATTTTCTTGTTTCGTTATCCCTTTTATATTTTTTAGTTTTATTAAAATTACAAACACTTTATTTGATGCATTAAAAACATTGTGCAGTTTTTTATTAAAATCTGCGTACTCCTCGGATTTGTCAATTACCCCGCTTCTTAGTATTCTTTCCATATATGCTGATTGCAGCTGTTCATTTTGCTTTTGAACATTCTGCATTAGATTTTCATTTTTTGTGATCAATTGCTTGACGCCTGTAGTTAAGGATTCAAATTCATATAATGGTTCTGTTATCCCGTCTCCAGCATGATTTATTAATTCCAGAGCTGTCTTTACTGGATATGCAGCTTTGCTGGAATTATAACATAAAAACAAGAGTCCAATAAGCAAAGCTATTATCGTTAGAGTCAACAGTATATTTCGGAATTTGCCGGCATCGCCCATAGCTACATGATTAGGTATTACCGTAACATATGTCCAACTATTTAGCTGGGAAGTTACATGCACAACAATTGAGTCATTTATAATAAATGACCCTTCCTTTTTATCTCTATCTGTCAAATTGATTAATAGATCTTCGCTTATTGGTTGTCCATACGAATAAATAACATTATTATTTTGATCCAGTATATAATCACTTATCAATGATCCATCTTCGCGACCCATTATTTTTTGTAATTGAGACTTTTCAAGTAAAAATATTGCCACTTTCTTATCATTGTTCATCATACTACCTATCGGAACAACATATGGTATTGCTCTAATTTGCTTCTCGTTGAGTTTTATGGTTTGTTCTGGAAAAATAGTCTTTTCTTTGCACTCCAGGATTGATTTATGCCATTGTTCATATGAAATGCCCTCAAACTTAAAAAACCATTCATACCAAAATTGCAGCTTTGCTAACACTTCACTGCCTGTAACTACAATTCCATTTTCCGGATAAACTAAATAGTATCTTTCTTTAAAAACATGATTGGAAATATAAAAGTCATTGTTAGTTTTCTTGTTGGCTTCTATCATACGTCTAATATCATCTGATTTCAACTCATTCGCATTCACTGAGGTAAGAGAAGCCAAGCTATTGTTTAATCGCAGTTGCAAGGCCATTTCATCAATACTTCCTATATTGCTGTCCATAATTGAAACAGTGTTTTTCTGCGCTGTAATTTGATGAGAAATTAATTGCTTATTCACTGTATTCATCGAAAATCCATAGCCAATACTAGAAATAATAAGTGGAATTACAAGTACTGAAAGAAACGAACATATATATCGTTTGATAATGCTCTTTTTTCCAACTGAATTCGCTTTCATTTAAATATCACCCTTCACATTAGTCATACATGAACTTTAATAACAGTAACAACTGAATTAACCGTGATGATTAACAAACTGAAGTGATATAAGCTCTTGATACTTCTTTCTACATTATACTACGCATTGTTCTAGATTAATACCGTTTTACTCTTCCAGTATTATTGTCAGATGTACCTCTTGACCACCCGGTAATTCCAAAATACGGTATTGCGCTCCATATGGTGAATCCGAAATTCTTATTGTATTGGGATTTATGCTAATTTGCTTTGGTACTTTAGGGAACTTTACAGTTATCGGTTGAGCCTTTCCGGATATAAAGCTAAACCTAAGTTCATTATATACCATATCCCAATCCATATTCAATATAATATTACCACGGCAAGCTATTCCTTCAATCCTTCCCTTTTGCCATTCAGAAGGCAATGCAGGTAATAATTTTATCATATCAGGTGTTGAAAACACCAACATCTCCAATACAGCTGAAGTCAGACCAAAATTTGCATCAATCTGAAAGGGAGGCTGTTTACCAAAACCCCAAAACATGGTCAAACCCTGACTTCGCCAATCATTATGATAAGTAAAAAAATTGGGGCCTACACAAGAGCGGCATAGAAGCTCAAGACATTGATAAGCACGTAATCCGTTTCCCAGTCGTGCATAGATATTTGCCATATGTGCAAATGACCAGCCTGTTTGCGAAGCAAGCCCAACTACAAGCCTTTTTTCTACTGCTACCTTAAAGGCATTAAAAAGCACCGGATCACTTTCCTCAGTTATTTCAAGACCGGGAAATAGAGGGTAAATATGTGATTGATGGCGATGGTAATAATTATCATAAAGATCATCATGAATCCATTCTTTGATTGCCCCATCTTCATTTATCTGGTACTCAGGCAGCTTATCAAGTGTATTTTTCCATCTCTTAATGCTATCTCTTTCAATATCCAGTAACTCACAAGCTGTACACAGATTAGTAAATACTTCCCTTGCGATCGCTACATCCATTGTTGAGTTAACCGTTGCTAAAGACGCATTTGATATTGAAGGTTTATTTTCAGGTGACAGAGAAGGTATAAACATCAACATGCCATCCTTTCCATCAACAAGAAAGTCTTCATAAAACAATGCAACTTCTTTAAGAAAAGGCACAGTTCGATTCTTTAAAAAATCCTTATCCCCTGTAAACAACCAATAATCATAAAAAAGTTGCGACAGCCAACCTGCTCCAGCAGTCCAAACAGCCCATTTGGGATTTGCATAAATCAATCCATGGGTAGTTTGAGCTATTGGTGCTAAGATACCTCTGCAACCATAAACAGTTTTAGCATTAGTACGAAAATCCTCCAACATGGATTCATAGTAATCAAAGTACGGCAAGGTGGTTTCCGGAAGATTTCCCGGTAGAGCAGCCCAATAGTTCATCTGAATATTCTCATCATTGTGATAGTCCGATGACCATGCAGGTAAATAATCACCATTCCAAATCCCTTGTAGATTAGCAGGCAATCCACCCGGTCTTGAACTTGATATTAACAGATAACGACCAAAATCAAACATTTTTTGGATAAAATCTGTATTCACTCTACCGGTATAGCTTTCCAATAGAATTTCTTCATTAGATTTTAATGATCTTTTTCCGTCTTGCAGTTCCAAAGTCATTCTTCCAAACATTTCCTGATGAAGTGCAGCATGTTTTAAGAACAATGTTTCATAGTCACTATCCATATGCTCCAATTGGTGTTTTAAGCTTTCAAGAGCTGTATCACTTTTTTGACTGACAAATAGCTTAACTACTATTAGGATATCTGTAGCATCACTTACCCTTAAATAGTTGTTTGTTGTCTCTATAGATCCATTATCTACAGTAATCCGAGCTAGTGCACTGAATTCGTCTCCATTAAAATACTGTGCATTAAATGAAATCCAGTTCTCTTCAAAACTGTTTTGCCAGGTAATAGGAATCCCAGTAGACCTAATATCTTTTTCCGAGCCTATACCAGTTGCACATACTGCCTGACAAGGCAATAAGGAAAACTCACAATTGAATTTTTCACAGCCTGTATTACTAATTCTCAATACAACAGCATCGTCTGCTCTGGAAACAAATAATCTTCGGTAATAATCTATATCGCCCTCCTGCCATTTTGTAACAGTTTCACCCGTTTCAAATTCAAGATAACGATAGTAATCAGTAAATGGTTTTATTATACTTTTATTAATTATTATATCAAATGCAGGTTGATAGGGATCAGTTCTAACTGTATTATAAGAACCAATATAACTATCCTTTATTTTATCTGAAAAAAAGCATAGTCCTTCTTGGTATTTTCCTTCTATAAGCATGCTTCTGAAATCTTCAAGGTACTTATTAACAGGTTTTAGTTGTGGTTTGTGGCTTCGTAAGAAAAGAGCTTCATGATTTAGTGTTATTATTTCATTTTTGATGTTACCATAAACCAAAGCCCCAATAGAACCATTCCCGCAAGGAATAGCATCCTGCCACCTTGCAGCCGGATAGCGAAGCATCATGCCTTTCTTAATTTCATTATATTCTTTTAATATGTGGTTTTGCATTTTGTAATCCCCTTTTTTGTATGATGAGTACACTTGTAGACTCTGAAAACCTGTCTTGTCAATCTTGCTTTCATCACTAGTCAAATGTTATGTGTGACGCACTAAAATGGATAGAAGTAATAATCTATATAGACTATTACTTCCGTCCAATTATGAGATTGTGTTCTTTAATACATATTAATTAGCAAAAGGACTTTTATCATATGTGTCCTGTATATTTTCAAGATACCCTTTCAGACCTAAAGCATCAAGTTCGTTTAAATAAGTATCCCATTCAGTATCCAGGTTCCTATCACCTACAATAAAGCGTGCTATAGATTCTTCAACATGAGTGTTGATATCAGTGGTCAACATGGCTTGCTCACTTATTATCTCGTCTGAATAAAATAACGGTGGAATTATCATGTCTATAGGTGTGCCGTAAGGTGCATAGTTTTCATAAGAATATTTATAAAGATATGCTTCAAGACCAGAACCATCTTCTTCCAACATATCATCAGGCTGTTGCAAACCAAGTCTCATCTCACCAGTGTTAAAGTTAGGAAATCTTTGTCCCCATGATATGTTTCCATACAACTCGTGTTCAGGATCCATTTCTATTTTTTTAAATATAGCTGGTTTTCCATCTACTCCTTTGGATCCCGGATCAGCTGCTTCCCAACTAATACCTTCTATGCCATGCAGGTTCAACATACTACCCTCATCGCTCATAAGCCAATCAAGCCATCTTATGACAAGCTGCGGATTTTTACAGGTAGCAGGCAGAATACCTGCCGAAGTATTAAACTTCGCATAATAATCATACCTGGTAATTTGAAGACCATTCGGACCTACAAGAGGCTTAATAGGTACATATTCAATCCACCTTACAGGTTCACCTTCACTACGGTTGCCAACATTATAATGGGGATGAGGCCTCGCTCCTACAATAGACTCATACTTTTGGCTGTTTAGTTGGCTCGCTGTGGTCGAAGTTTGTGTGAAAGATTCTTTATATATAAGATCTTCTTCGTACAATTTATTTAAGTACTTGAGACCTTCACGGAACTCTGGTTGTGCAAATGCAGCAACTACTCTGCCGTTGTCTAGGAACAAACGGTTTTCTCCATCACTAAAAATGAAAGCGCTCATTAGAAAAGTATCGATTTTTACACCAAAACTGCCGATAGCTGACATAATTGGAATCTCATCATTCGGATCACCATTACCATTAGCATCTTGCTCCTTAAATGCAACCAACATTTCATAAAATTCATCAATAGTAGTCGGGTTTTCCAAACCAACGTTCTTTAAAAATTCCTGGTTGATCAACATCTTTCCATAGTACATACAGTGAAAGCATTCATTAAGTGAAGGAAACATGTACATGTTACCTTCCGGTGAAGATATAGCTTCACGCCAGCCTTCGTACTGTCCAAGCCGCATTTTGAAATAGACCGAGTCAGTTTCTATCAGCTCATCAATAGGGAGAATCAGTCCCTGGTTAGCATACTTCAATAGATTAGACATAGTAATTACGGTAGCACCTCGACCACCGGAAATAACTGCATCAATTTCATCAGCACCGGATAGTGCAAGATTCAACCTTTCATGGAATTGTTCCTCAGGTATCATAGTCCATTTGACTGCAACATTTGTAAGATCCTCATAATATTTGGTCATATAGCAAGTTTTGAGATCCGCTCCTGCACCATAGTCGTGGGTAAAAACATTAATTGTTTCTTTTTCCTTCACTAACGGAAATTGTCCAAGTTCATTAAGGTTAGAAATCTCGCCTGTTTCATCTGGTGTAGAAGTTGGAGTTCCATCTGGTGTAGAAGTTGGGCTGATAGTAGGATCTCCACCGGTAGATTGAGGTGTACAACCAACAAAAGCTAATAAAAGTACTATTACCAATAAATAGCTTGCCAACGTCATAGACTTAATCATGAAAATTCTCCTTTCTAATTAAACACAAATATTGGATAATTTAGATTAATATATTGAGTTAAGATCACCCCTTCCTTTCATTTATTTCGTTACCTCCCTTCTTTGTTTGTAGTAATTCTTCTGGAATACCGAAAACCATGGAATTTGTATTATCGCGGTCTATCCCTTAAGCGAGCCGATCATAATACCCTTTATGAAAAATTTCTGCACAAATGGATATATCATAAGAACAGGTATCATCGTTATTACTATAATTGCATATTTTGTAGCTTCAGCGATGGCCATTGTTTTCATGATATTTACCATGTCGCTGTCAGCATCCATCAATGACCTTAGGTTGGAAATTGCATTTCTCAGTACTAGCTGAATATTATACAGGGAAGGGGTGCTAAGGTACATCATTGCATTGAAATATGAGTTCCAGTGCCCAACAGCATAAAACAGTGCTAATACTGCAATTATTGGTTTTGATAACGGTATAATTATTGATAAAAGCACTTTTATATCGGATGCTCCATCAAGTATTGCAGACTCATGTAATTCTGCAGGTATTGTGGTCTGAAAAAAAGTTCGAGCCAAGATCATATTCCAAACTGCCATAGCATTTGGTAGAATCATAACCCAGCGTGTATCCAGCAGCCCCAGAGATTTGATAAGAAGGTAGCTGGGAATCATTCCACCACCAAATAACATGGTAAATGTGAATACAAAGGTTATAAACCCCCTGCCCCACAGCTCCTTGCGAGAGAGAGGATATGCACACATTATTGTCATAATAAGATTCAAGAGAGTACCTGAAACAGCATAAACAAGAGTGTTGCTAAAACCTGTCATTATCCTTGGCGATTTAAGAACATTTAGAAGAGTGGAAAAAGTTGGCTTCAAAGGCCAGATAAATACCCTTCCAGAAAGTACTTCATTAGGTTCACTCAATGATTGTGCCAAAACATTTAATAATGGTATTAGCGTAATCAAGCTAAGAAACACCATAATTATATAACTCAATATATAGAATATTTTTTCACTAAAAGTTAATCTCCATTTATTGTTCATAACATTCAACCTTTCTACCACAGACTAGTATCGCTGAGTTTGCTGGAAATCTTGTTTACAACTGTTATAAGCACAAGAGAAATTGAAGATTGAAAGAGTCCGATAGCAGTTGACATGGAATAGTTCATATCTACAAGCCCAACTCGATAAGTATAAGTAGATATAACATCCGAGGCTCTCATATTAAGTGGGTTTTGCATAAGGTAAACTTTTTCAAAACCTACATCTAGGATCCTAGCTGTACTTAATATGAGTAATATGATAGCTGTGGGTAGGATCCCTGGTAAATCAACATAATATATCCTCTTCCATATATTAGCTCCATCGATTATTGCCGCTTCATATAATTCGGGATTTATTCCAGACAAAGCTGATATATATATGATCGAACTGTATCCGACATTTTGCCATATCCCACTCCACACATAAATTGATTTGAAGTATCTGGATTCACTCAAAAAACTGACAGGCTCCAAGCCTATAGCTGAAATCATTGAATTCACGAAACCGTGCAAAGATAATACTTGTGTTAATATACTTACAATGACAACAGTAGAAAGAAAATGAGGTGCATATGTTATCAATTGCACGGATTTTTTGAACCATCTGGATTTACACTCATTGATTATAATTGCTAAAATAATAGGTGGAAAGAAACCTGCTACAATGGAATAACAGCTTATTAGCATAGTGTTCCCAATTAGGCGCGGAAAGTAATGGGAACCTATAAATGTTTTGAAATATTTGAGTCCTACCCACTCGCTTCCCCAAAAACCCAATTTCATTACATAGTCCTTAAATGCTATTTGCAATCCATACATAGGATAATACTTAAAAATAAGAACCCAGGTTAATGGCAAAACTAAGAGCAAATAAAGCTGCCAATGTTGAAAAATAGCCGTTCTAATTCTTTTCTTTCTTTGTTGTAACTTACTATCTGAAATAGTTATCATTTTAGAATAGTTAACATTTCTTGACATTAATTACCACACCTCTTAACTCCACATGAATACTATCGTAAATTTCATGTTTTAGCTTAGCTCTTTGATTAAGTATAAAAGCATTCTTTATAAAGTGTAAAGTGACGATTTCACTCTTCTTGTGACGGTTTAATAGATATATCATAAGAATATTAGTAACTATATCAACTCTCTAAGCTTAGTTAGTCTTCGTGTCTTCAAGCTGCGAATCTTATTTTTCATAGGCAACATCTAAATACTGCTTGTATATAAGTCGCGGTGACAGTATAATTTACTATGAAAACGTCTAGGGAATAATAGAATGTTAAGGGTGTACTGATAAAACAATAGTTTTACAGAAATGGGGATATCGTATGCATACCAATCATATGAGGAAGGCAATTTATAACATATTTATAATCGCTATTTCACTGACTGTTGCTTTGAGTATGTTTTCCTTGCAAAAAACTTACGCATCACCGGAGCGGTTTAATATACAGTTGGTTTATTTTTATGAAAATGTTTGCAGTTCTTGTGACCCGGAAGGGGATTTTTTAAAGCTGTATTACGACCTAATTGGCAGTGAAAAAGATGATATGGAAGTAAACTTTCTCATGTATAATGTTTTCCATGAAAGTGGAGCGGACAAGGCGAAGCAATATTTCTCTGATTACAAAGTACCTAAAGACGAACAATATACTCCTGCTGTTTTCATTGGTGATGACTACTTAATTGGCGAAGATGTAATACAGGAACATCTAAGAGAAGCTTTTCTTGAAACAAAGAAAGACTTGTTTTCAGTTATATCAGATGAGTCTGATACTGTATCAGGTGACAAACAGGACACCGGTACAAATATAAACCAAAATGATTATGACGACCAGCGAGTAAACGGGCTGGTTGTTTATTTTTATACAACAGCTTGTAATGAATGCAATGAAACCGCTGCTTACTTCCATTCAATAGAGAATAGATTCTCCAAGCTAAAAAAATACAATATCGGGAACCCTGAAGGATTAAAGTTAATAAAGGAATATTTTTATGTATATAAGGTACCTGAGGATATACAATCTGTTCCCCTCGTATTCATTGGTGACACCTATTTTTCAGGTGCAAAGAATATTCAAGACGGAGTTTCTGAGTATCTTGAAAAAGATGATGGCTTCACCACTCTTGACCTTACCGAAATGATTAATAACGAAGTGGAGTATAAGCTAACCGGATATAAGCTTCTTGGTGTTATTACCACAGGTTTCATTAATGGGTTGAATCCCTGTTCGATTTCCATGTTGCTGTTTTTTCTATCTATACTGATAGCAGAAGGTATACCTGTATTAAAGGCAGGAACATCCTTTATTATAGGCAAGCTGATTGTCTATGTCCTTATGGGGACAGTACTTTTTAACTTGTTGATTCAACTGGAGATTCCCTGGTTTCAATCACTTGTAAAGGGTATCCTGATTGCATTTTATCTAATCATAGCCATATTGAACTTTCTGGATTTTTTCGCTGCCAGGAACGAGGATTATGGGAAGATACGAATGCAGCTGCCAAAATCCATTCGAAAACGAAATCACCAATGGATCAAGAAATTAATTTCAATAAAAGACAGCAAATTGATGGTATTCATTTGTTTTGGATTAGGTGGGCTGATAGCGGCAGGAGAGCTCCTATGTACCGGTCAAATCTATCTTGCTGCCATAATTATTGCATTAAAGAATAGCCCCTCTTTTAATCTGACGGCTATGATTTATTTTTCTGCATATGGTCTGGCTTATGTTTCCCCATTGATATTACTTATGATTTTATTTCACAAAGGTCGTGAAGGATTTGAACTTTCTGAGTTGTACAGAGAGAAAATTCATATTATCAAACTAATCAATGCCATAGTTTTCTTGGTTTTCGGTATGATTGCTCTTATATTGTTTTAGTCTAGGATAGTGGGCTGGAGGTTTATGTTATTATGAATAAAACTTATATTACATTCATAGATCATACAGGGAAAGTAATCTTAGAGCAAAAACTTACATCAATGTCATTACAAGAGGAAATGCTGATATCTAAAAGTGTGGAATTCTTCAATGATCCAGAACCTTGCATGATTCACCGTTCTGCTGTAATGAAAAGGATGTATATGGAGATTAATGAGTATTTGTCCAAATCTATGCTTGAAGGAAAAAAACAGTTTGCATGGGATCAACTACCGGCTTTTATAAAAACATATATTAGCGCACCAAGCAACACTATTCGTATTAAAGTGAATTATCAGGATAGAAAGATAAAAAATAGAATGCGTACCTGGTGATTGCTTGTTAATATTAATCAACAGTTCAGCAACAAGCTCCGTTCCATACCAAAAAGCATAATGAATATTTTTCGCTTGTAAAGGCAAACTGAATCCAAAGCTGAATACTTTGGAGGTATGGTATGGATACAACACAGAAAGACTTTGAACAAGGGAAAAAGCCGGATAAGAACCAGCAGCTGGATATTTTCCGAGTAAACAACAATGGTAAGAGGTTGACTACCAATCAGGGTGCAGAGGTTTCTCATACAGACGATTCGCTGAAAGCCGGCGAGCGGGGACCTACCCTGATGGAGGATTTTCATCTCCGCGAAAAAATAACACATTTTGATCATGAGAGGATTCCAGAACGGGTGGTACATGCACGGGGAGCCGGCGCCCATGGCTACTTTCAAGTTTATGAATCCATGGCCCAATTCACCAAAGCAAAGTTTTTGCAAGATCCTCAAGTGCATACACCTGTCTTTGTGCGCTTTTCCACTGTGGTTGGATCCCGAGGCTCTGCAGACACGGTTCGGGATGTGCGGGGCTTTGCAGTAAAGTTTTACACAGAAGACGGCAACTATGATTTGGTTTCCAACAATATGCCTGTGTTCTTCATTCAAGATGGCATTAAATTTCCCGATATGGTCCACTCCATAAAACCGGAACCAAACAATGAAATCCCTCAGGCAACTGCAGCCCATGATACTTTTTGGGACTTTGTGGTCAATACCCCTGAGATTCCTCATATGATCATGTGGCTCATGTCAGATCGGGGGAGCCCCAGAAGTTTCCGCATGATGGAAGGCTTTGGTGTTAACACCTTCAGATTTGTGAATGCACAGGGACAGGCGCGTTTTGTGAAATTCCATTGGAAGCCCCTGTTGGGTGTTCATTCTCTGGTTTGGAATGAAGCCCAGAAAATCAACGGCAAGGATCCGGATTTTCATCGCAGAGATCTTTGGGATGCCATCCAGGCAGGGCAGTACCCCGAATTTGAATTGGGTGTACAAATGCTGGAAGAAAAGGATGAATTCAAATTTGACTTCGATATCTTAGATGCAACCAAACTTTGGCCGGAGGAATTGGTGCCAGTCAAGCTGATCGGGAAAATGACCTTGAATCGGAATGTAGACAACTTCTTTGCGGAAACCGAACAGGTCGCATTCCACCCCGGACATGTGGTTCCCGGGATCGATTTTACCAATGATCCACTTCTGCAAGGGCGGTTGTTCTCCTATACCGATACGCAGCTGCTACGTTTGGGAGGTCCAAACTTCCATGAAATCCCCATCAACAGACCATTGGCAGCTGTACATAACAATCAGCGGGACGGATTCCATAGAATGACCATAGATAAAGGAGTCACCAGTTATTCTCCCAATTCCCTGCAGGGGAATACGCCGCAGCCTATTCCTGATGACCAGGGCGGATATATCCATTATGCAGAAAAAGTGGATGGTGTGAAGATACGGAAACGCAGCGAAAGCTTCAAGGAGCACTTCAACCAGGCCAAGTTATTTTGGAACAGTATGTCGGAAATTGAAAAACAGCACATAGTCGAAGCCTTTCATTTCGAGACGGGCAGTGTAAAAGATAAACATATCCAGCAGCGAGTAGTGGATATGTTCAGCTATGTCGATGCTGACCTTGCGGAGCAAATTGCAGCAGGAATCGGTGCTGCACCGCCGGCTCAAGATAACACAAACCCTGTTACCGCGATTTCTCAGATC
>ENA-UOOM01001942-UOOM01001942.1-fermentation-metagenome-genome-assembly--contig:-NODE-1942-length-18428-cov-18.990094_pt1 | contig 18428 bp, 16 predicted proteins | sample MGYA00245781_ERZ724031 | MGnify/ENA primary metagenome ERZ724031 (study PRJEB28704, sample SAMN03018317) | fermentation metagenome | biome: anthropogenic terrestrial biome; feature: soil... | reverse complement strand
TACAATATAAGTTATTCCCAAATAATTCTTAATTATTAACGCAACAGCAGTAATAGTAAATCAATAATCAAACCAATAATCCAAAGTCTTGGTTCTTGGCTCTTGATTCTAATAGTTTAAAAATTAACAGTCTAAAAATAATGAAAAAAGTATTTATCGTATCAGCAAAACGCACGCCCATAGGCAAGTTCATGGGTAGTTTATCTACCATTAAACCGGGACAATTGGGCGCAATTGTCATCAAATCCATGTTGGAAGAAACCGGTATGGACAGTTCAAAAATCGACTCCGTTATTGCCGGAAACGTGTTGTCTGCCGGACAAGGACAAGGCGTAGCACGCCAGTGTACTATTCACGCCGGTATTCCTGCAGAAGTTCCTGCATACAGCATCAATATGGTGTGCGGAAGCGGAATGAAAGCTGTGATGAACGGTGTTGCCGAAATCCGTAGCGGCGCTGCATCGGTTATCATTGCCGGAGGTGTAGAGAATATGTCCGATGCCGGATATATCCTGCCATCGGCGGTTCGCAACGGCATAAAGATGGGCAATTTCAACACCGTAGATCATATGGTAAACGACGGATTAACCGATGTTTTCAACAATTACCATATGGGAATCACGGCAGAAAACGTGGCTGAAAAATTCAACATTACGCGCGAAGCTCAAGACGATTTTGCTTTCCAATCGCAACAAAAAGCCATTGCGGCAGTGGACGGCGACAAGTTTAAAACAGAAATTGTTCCCGTGGAAATCGTTACACGCAAAGAAACCATCGTGTTCGATAAAGACGAATATCCCAACCGCACCAGCACACCCGAAAAGTTGGCAGCGTTGCGCCCCGCATTCAAAAAAGACGGAACCGTTACAGCCGGAAACGCTTCGGGAATCAACGACGGTGCATCGTTCGTGATGCTTGCCGACGAGGAAGCCGTTGCCAAATACGGATTGAAACCGTTGGCAGAAATCGTAGCCGTAGGCGAAGGCGGCGTTGCCCCCGAAGTGATGGGCTTGGGCCCCGTTCCCGCCATCCGCAAAGCGTTGCAGCGTGCCGAAATGAAACTTTCGGATATGGAAATCATCGAGTTGAACGAGGCTTTTGCCGCACAATCGCTTGGCGTTATCACCAGTTTGATAGACGAGCATGGTGTTTCGCGCGAATGGATTGACGAGCACACTAACCTGCACGGCGGCGCCATCGCGTTGGGGCACCCCATCGGTGCATCGGGCAACCGCATTCTTGTTTCGTTGGTTCACGAATTGCAGATGTACGGCAAAACCTACGGGTTGGCATCGCTCTGCATCGGCGGCGGAATGGGAACAGCCGTTGTTTTGAAAAAGTTATAGTAGAGACGCGATTCATCGCGTCTTTAATCAAATAAAGCGCAATGCAGTCTCAAACCGCATTGCGCTATTTCACAAAAAGTAATACAAAGAACTTATGGAAGAACAAAAAATAATCATTCAAAAAGAGAATCACATCGCCACGGTTACCATCAACGAACCGAAAACGCTGAATGCACTCAACAGCAAACTGTTGGAAGAGTTGGGCGCGGCCTTTGATATGTTGGCAAGCGATGCCGAAGTTCGTGTCATCATCCTTACCGGAGCCGAGCGCGCATTTGTAGCCGGAGCCAATATCCAAGAGATGTCCGGTTTAAATTACGACCAAGCCAAAGTTTTTGGTGCGAAAGGCGCATCGGTTTTCCGTAAAATAGAGACTTGTCCGCAACCGGTTATCGCTGCCGTAAACGGTTTTGCGCTGGGTGGCGGAAGCGAGTTGGCAATGGCGTGCGATATCCGCATTGCATCGGAAAAAGCGAAATTCGGGCAGCCCGAAGTGGGTTTGGGCATCGCGCCCGGATTTTCGGGAACGCAACGCATGGCTCGCCTTATCGGGTTTGCGAAAGCAAAAGAGCTGATTTTTACCGGAAAAGTTATCGCTGCCGATGAAGCGTTGGCAATCGGATTGGTAAATCAGGTGGTTGAACCGGAAGTGCTGATGGACAAAGTACTGGCCATGGCGGCAGACATTGCCAAACAAGCACCCATCGCCGTGCAAAAATCGAAAGAAGCCATCAACAACGGTTGGGATATGAGCATCGATAAAGGTATCGACTACGAAGTAGAACTCTTTGCACAATGTTTTGAAACCGAAGACCAAAAAAACGGAATGAACGCTTTTTTGAAGAAAGAAAAAACGGAATTTAAAGGGAGATAAATATGAAAATAGCAATTATTGGAACCGGCACGATGGGCAACGGTATTGCACAAGCATTCGCGCAAGGCGGATACGATGTGGTAATGAAAGACCTGTCGGACGAGCTGCTGCAACGGGCAGTACAAAATATAGATAAAAGTTTGGCACGTGTTGTGGCAAAAGAGAAAATGACAGCCGACAAAAAAGAGCAAATTTTGGGTCGCATTGCCACTACTTTGTCGTACGACGACATCAAAGATGCCGGATTGGTAGTGGAAGCCATTGCCGAAAATATGGAGTTGAAAAAGCGCGTGTTTCGCGAATTGGACGAGGCTTGCAACGCCGATTGTATTTTGGCAACCAACTCCTCGTCGCTTTCCATTACCGAAATAGCGGCAGCTACAAAACGCCCCGAAAAAGTAATCGGGATACACTTTTTCAATCCCGTTCCGGTGTTGAAATTGGTGGAAGTAATCAGGGGACAACTCACATCCGATAGTGTTTACGATTGCGTTTCGGGCATCGCCAAAAAAATTGGTAAAGTGCCTGTGCAAGTAACCGAAGCACCCGGATTTTTGGTAAACCGCCTGCTCATCCCCATGATTAACGAAGGAATCGGCGCGTTTGCCGACGGCGTGGCATCGAAAGAAGAGATTGACGAAGCCATGAAATTGGGCGCGGGACACCCCATTGGTCCGCTCGCATTGGCCGATTTAGTTGGCTTGGATGTTTGCCTCGCCATTATCGAAGTGCTGCATCACGAGTTTGGCGACGACAAATATCGTCCGCATCCATTGCTTCGCAAAATGGTTCGTGCCAATCTATTAGGACGAAAAACCGGAATCGGATTTTACGATTACCGGAAATAAATAGTAGAGTTTTTATGTGAAGAGAGAGTAAAGCTTAGGCTTCGCTCTCTTTTTTGGCTTTGTAATAACAAAAACCAACATTAATATGGCAGACAAAACAGCAGTAACCGCTCCAAAATAAAACGGCACGCTTGAGTTAATTTTATCATAGAGTAATCCCGCTATCAAGCTTGCAGGCAACAACGTAATCCCGAGCAAAGCGTTATACATTCCCAATCCTGTGCCTTTTTTGTTTTTATCTGCTAAATCCGAAACAAGCGCTTTTTGTACGCCGTCGGTTAATGCGGAATATACGCCATAGAGTGCAAACAACGCGACAATGATGTGGATGTTTCCCGTAAATCCAAATTCGAAATAAACCACGGCATAAATTAAAAAGCCGGCAATAAGCAGTTTCTCACGCCCTATTCTATCGGATAATGAACCAAACGGGACAGCCAATGCCACGGAAACAACACTCGAAATCAGGTAAACCAGCGGAATGAAAGCAACTTTAACGCCCACTTCGTTGGCTTTTATGATTAATAGTGCATCCGTGGAATTTCCCAACGTAAAAATAAATATTATAGCAAGAAACAGATAAAACCGTTTCGGAAAATCCCGAAATTCGAATTTCTGTAACAAACTTTCTTTCTTGTTTTTAGCCTCTTTTATTCCGAAAATCAGCACAATAATACCCAACAACCCAGGTATGGCCGCAAGCAGAAAAATAAATCGAAAGCTATCCGGTTTCAGGGAAAGAATGAAAAAAGCGAGCAAGGGCCCAAGAATAGCTCCGCTGTTATCCATCGCTTTGTGTAGCCCAAAACTTTTTCCTGTCTCGTTTTGTTCAACCGAGCCGGCCACCAGGCTATCACGTGGAGCGGTGCGAATTCCTTTTCCAACACGCTCGGCAAAACGATAAAATAACATCTGCAAAGGTGTTGCAACCGTTGCGTAAAGCGGCATTACGAGTGCAGAAATTCCGTAACCAATTGTCATAAAAGGCTTGTTTTTGCCTATTTTATCGCTCCAATATCCCGAAAACGCTTTCAGCAAGGATGCCGTACTTTCCGCAACTCCTTCAATCAACGATAAACTGGTTTTTGATGCACCAATGGACATTAAAAACATCGGCATGACGGAATAAACCATCTTGGTTGATGTGTCCGTCAAAAAACTGACTATCCCCGTGTAAAACACATTGGATGAAAAGCCGAAAATCTTTTTTTGTGCCGTTGTTTCTTGAGGCATAAGTGTAGTAATGCATAAAAAAATTAAGGCACAAATTTACGTAAAAATGTGCCTTGATTATACTAAACTTCAATCTAAGTTTTAGTTGATAAACTTCACTCTTCTTTCCTTTCATTCAGGGTTAAAACCTTATAAATGCCCGCCGCAACCATGGCGCCAAACACGTAATAACCGATGGTTATCATTTTCTTTTTGTCCGTGCCGGCAATGGGTCGATTATCCAGTCCTAGCTGTTTGGGAAGTGCCATTGCTCCCCATCCGCCTAATGCCCCGACAAGCGTACTCATTTTAAAAGGAGTGAGCGCGTAATAAATTCCGTTGGTAAGAATGTCTCCTGCCACGGTGGCATTGTAAAGCTTATCGTGGTCTTTGACCTGCAAATTCACTGCATCCAGCGATTTATCGATAACCTGTTCTCCCATTTCGCTGAACTCCGGCACCTCATCGAAATGCCGTTTCACGTATTTATGGAGGGCACTAAGAGCAACTGCTCCGCCAAATCCTGCAACTAATCTTTTCCACATATAGCTCTGATTTAAATTGTTCTTATTACTTATAAAACTATAATTTCTACACGTTTGTTCACGATTCATAAAAAAACTATCTTTGACGAAAGAAAAAATATCCGTTATGAAAACACTTAACTTTTGCTTGAAAAACGTTCTTTTCTGCTTTTTATTTCTTGGATTCATTGGTTGCAATGAGTCGATGGAAAAAAAATCTAAAATCGATTTGGAAGAAATCACTATTGCTGAACTTCAGGAAGGATACAAAACCGGAAAGTTCACAATCGTGGAGATCACTCAAGCCTATTTGGATCGAATTGAAGAAATTGATGCCAATGGCCCAAAACTGAACTCGGTAATTACGATTAATCCCGATGCGTTGGAAATTGCAGCACGCCTTGATGAGGAATTGAATCAGGGAAAATCCCGGGGTGCGATGCACGGGATTCCGGTGTTGTTGAAAGACAACATCGATACCCACGACAAGATGCCAAATACAGCCGGCTCCATCATTATGAAGAATTCTTTCCCGCTGCAAGATGCACGGGTAACAGAAAAACTCCGTGAAGCGGGAGCGGTGATTATCGGGAAAACGAATCTGAGCGAGTGGGCAAACTTTCACAGCAGCTATTCGTCCAGCGGATGGAGCGCGTTGGGCGGACAAACTAAAAACCCGTATGACCTTACCCGAAATCCGTGCGGGTCGAGTTCCGGTTCAGGAGTTGCTGTTTCGGCAAATCTCACCGTTGTTGCCATCGGCACGGAAACAGACGGCTCCATCGTTTGTCCGGCGAATAACAACGGTATCGTGGGCATAAAACCCACAGTCGGTCTTTTGAGCCGAACGGGAATTATTCCCATTTCTTTTACACAAGACACTCCCGGCCCGATGGCAAGAACGGTGCGCGATGCTACGATTTGTTTAGGTGTAATGACAGGTGTTGACAATTCGGATTCAAAAACAATCAATTCGCAAGGGAAAAGCCTCACGGATTACACTTCTTTTCTCAAAACTGACGGTTTAAAAGGAAAGCGTATCGGATTCGATAAAACACTGATTGGCAGAAACTACCATATCGACAAGGTGATGCTGGAAGCCGTTGAGTTTATTAAAAAAAGTGGTGCGGAAGTTATCGAAATAAAAAACATAATCACTCCTGAAGTCGAAAGAATGGAGTTTGATATAATGCTCTATGAGTTCAAAGATGGATTGAACAAGTATTTTGCTTCACTGGGCGAAAACGTTGTAGTAAAAAATGTGGAAGAACTGATTAAACTGCAATCGGCTGATAGCATTGAAATGGAGTGGTTCGATCATAAGTTATTTGAACTGGCTCAGGAAAAAGGTTCGGTTGAATCTGATGAGTATAAAAAAATGCTGAACGATATGCTGAAAGGCGCTCGCGACAACGGAATCAACAGAATAATGAATGAACACAAGCTCGATGCTATTATCGCTCCTACAGGTTCACCTGCCTGGAAAACCGATTTGGTGAACGGTGATAATTTTGGTATCTCTTCAAGTTCGCCTGCGGCAATTGCGGGTTACCCCGCCATCAGCCTGCCGATGGGTTTTATTGCCGGGCTTCCGGTTAATATCACGTTTTACGGAAAAGCGTGGAGTGAACCGTTGCTTATCGAAATGGCTTATTCATTTGAACAAGGAACACAACACCGAAAAAAACCGGAGTTTAAAACAGGCGAATAAAAAGAAAAGGCTTCCGGTTATCGAAAGCCTTTTTCACCAGTTAACATCTCTACTCTTATTTATAAAACACCTTGTATTCCCAAGGTTTTAAATCCAGTTCTTTAACGGAAGTTGCAGTTTCGGCATTCGGGAAAACGGTAAAGCCTGCACTTGGGATTTCTTCGTTGAAAACAACTTTTACCGCATCCTTGCTGAGATTAAAAACACAAACGATTTCGTCACCTTCGTTCACACGCTTGAACGAGAAAACACTTTCGGGTTTATCGTTTGCTATTTCGGTCATTTTTCCGTCTCTTTCTTGCGAAAGCAATCCTTTATTTTTCTTTTTAAGGGTGTTAAGCGACTTATACAAATCGGTGAAGCCACCTTTGTCCATCCAATCGATGCTGTCTTTTTCAAAAAACGCCAATCGGCGGTTTAAACCTACTTCCTGACCACTGTAAGTCAACGGCATTCCGGGAAGCATATAAGTAAGAACAGCAAATGTTTTGACGGCATCACCCATTCGTTCGAATTCGGTTCCGTTCCACGAATTTTCATCGTGATTCGAGGTAAAAAACATCGGAATGGCATTGGACGAAAAATTATCGTTTAGTCGTTTCAGCGATAAGCGAAGAGAGTCCACATTTTCTTTACCCTGTGCCAACATATTCATTTTATGGTGGAAATCCCACGCGTAAAACGCATCGAAAGCCGATTCGTTTAACTCCGGCTTTTCGGCCTCGGCCAGCATAAAAATATCCGATTTTACAGCAACAAGCGAATCTTTCGCGGTCTTCCAGAAATCAGTCGGCACTTCATAAGCCACGTCACAACGAAAACCGTCAATATCGGCTTCACGAATCCAGAACATCATTGCATCGAGCATTGCCGAGCGCATATCGGGTTTTTCGTAATACAAAGGAGCAATGTCCGTCCAGTCGTACATAACTATCGGATTACCCAAACTGTCTAATCTGTACCAATCGGGATGTTCTGTTGTCCAGGCATGGTCACGCGAGGTATGATTGGGTACCCAGTCCAAAATCACCTTCAAACCCAAGTCGTGAGCCTTTTTCACTACATTTCTGAAATCGTCCAACGAACCGAATTCGCTGTTCACCTCCTTGTAATTATTTATGGAATAATAACTTCCCAGCGTCCCTTTTCTGTCTTTCTCGCCGATGGTTTGAATGGGCATAAACCACAAAATATCCACGCCAAGCTCTTTCAAACGCGGTAAATGCGTGGCAAAAGCGTTAAACGTTCCCTCGGGTGTGAATTGCCGTGTGTTTACTTCGTAAATGGTGGCATCGTAAACCCATTCGGGATGAATACCAACAGCCGTTTGAGTTTCTGTTTGTTTTTTGTTATTGTTTCCACAAGAAAACAAAATCGTGGTAACAAAAAGTAATAGAAATAGTTTTTTCATTATTTAGTTATGATTTTTTGAGTTTAAACACATCATCCCGGTCCTGAACGAAGAAAACGGACAAAGCACCGAGAATGAGCGAACATCCCGCAAGTACCATCGTGAAAATAACCTGTCCGCCAAAAATATCTTTGGTAACAAAACCCAAAATGCTGGCTGCCAGAATTTGCGGGATCACGATAAAGAAATTGAAAATTCCCATGTACGTCCCCATTTTATCTGCAGGAAGTGCTCCGGTGAGAATGGCGTACGGCATGGACAAGATGCTTCCCCAGGTGAATCCGATACCAATCATCGGAAGAATGAGCAGGTTGGGATCTTTGATAAAAAAGAACGAAATAAACGAAATTCCGCCCACTGCCAATGCAATGGAATGTGTTGCTCTCCGTCCGATTTGTTTAGCGATAACGGGCAGTAAAAACGCCGAAATAGCCGAAACAGCATTGTAAACAGCGAACAGAACGCCTACCCAGTCGGCGCCTTTATTATAAAGTTCCGAAGCGGTATCGGTTGTACCGAAAACATGCTGAGTAACAGCGGGTGTGGTGTAAATCCACATGGCGTAAAACGACAACCAGGAGAAAAACTGCACGATGGCCAACTGCCCCATGGTTTTCGGCATCCGAAGCAAATCGTTCATAATACCCACCATACCATTTTCCGTATTTCCTTTTTTAGTTAATGCTCCCGATATAAGCAAAATAATCCCGAAAGTCAATAACAATCCCGAAACGATGTAAAGTTGTGCTTCGAGTCTCGACAAAACGATGATTGCTGTCGCAATTATTCCGGCGGTTGTCCAAATGGAACCGTTTTTAAGAAACTGATGAGAGGAAACCGGTGGTTTTATTTCGGATTTAAGTCCCGATATTTTTTCTTCCGCCTGTTCAAACGCGGCTAATTCTTCGGGCGAATATTCTTTCGATGTAAAAACCGTGTACAGAACCGATGTCAGTAAAACCACACCACCAATGTAAAACGAAAGTTTAACCGATTGCGGAATCACGCCTTCGGCAGCAGTGTTGGGAACACCAAACCAGTTGGTGAGAATGTAAGGCAATGCTGATGCGATTACCGCGCCAGTGCCGATAAAAAAGCTTTGCATGGCAAAACCCATCGTTCGTTGTTCCGAAGGAAGGTTGTCACCCACAAATGCACGAAACGGCTCCATCGAAATATTTATCGATGCATCCATAATCCACAACATTCCGGCAGCAATCCACAGCGCGGGCGAGTTGGGCATAATGAAAAGGGCAAGTGTAGTAAAAATAGCTCCGATAGTAAAATAGGGACGACGGCGACCGTATTTTGACCAGGTTTTATCGCTTAAATGACCAATAATAGGTTGGACGATTAATCCAGTAAGTGGGGCAGCAATCCAGAGAATAGGAATATCTTCCACGCGGGCGCCAAGTGTTTCAAAAATACGGCTGACATTGGCATTTTGAAGTGCAAAACCGAATTGTATTCCCAAAAATCCGAAACTCATGTTCCAGATTTCCCAAAAAGAGAGGTGTCTTTTCTTCATATTAATGTTTTTCTTATTATCTTGTAAAAAGCAAATTTACAATGCTTTGAATATCAAATTTTGGTATCTGATATAAAAAAGTTGAAAATTTTATGCAATCGAATGCATTGACTTGGGGCTTAGCGTGTGGAGTTTCTTACCACCAAATCCGTTTTGATGACTTTGCTTACGATCCCTCCCCGTGTTTCTTTTCCCTCTATTCTATTGATGAGCAGCTTAGCAGCAGTTCTGCCCATTTCAAAACCGTGCTGGTCAACGCTGGTGAGTGTGGGATCGGTAACTTCGGTAATGTCTGAATTGGTGAATCCGCAAACCGATATATCCTGCGGAATATTAAACCCAGCCGCTTTGATCATCCGGATACAATGGGCCGCCACTTCATCGTTGATGCAGAAGAAAGCATCTGGAACAGGATCGATTTTAAGCATTGCAGGAACAATTTCACGAGCAAGTTCAATAGTGTCTGATACCTGCATTAGAGCCTTATCGACGGGAATGTTATGTTTTCGTAAGGCATCTTCGTACCCCATTCTCCGATTGTTGGCTATGGGCAAATGCGGATTGGAACCAAGAAATGCAACCCGGCGACATCCGCTTTTTATAAGATTATCCACCGCAGTAAACGCACCCCGGTAATCGTCGATAACCACTTTATCGGTATTAATTCCGGTACAGATACGGTCGAAAAAAACCAAATGTGTTCCGTTATCAACAATATCCTGAAAATGAGAAAATTCTTCGGTCGATTTGGATTGAGATGCCAAAATACCACGGACATGTGCATCGAGTAGGGTTTCAACGCTTTTCACTTCACGTTCATAATCTTCGTTGGAGTGACAAATGATCAGGTTATAATTCCCTTTTTCTACTTCTTCCTGAATTCCGGCAAGCACGGTGGAAAAGAAATAATGCACAATTTCGGGGACAATAACCCCGATGGTTTTATTTTGGCTGGTGCGAAGTTGAAGCGCTAGTGTATTAGGCTTATATTTGTGCTCCACAGCATACTTGCGTACAAGTTCCTTAGTTTTTTTACTGATAGCAGGATGATTCCTCATCGCACGGGATACTGTTGAGGGTGATAATTTTAATTCCTTGGCAATATCTTTAAGGGTAATTTGCCGCTTGTCCATATTATTGAGATTTAAAAACATCTCAAATATATGAAAAAAGATGATACCAGGGATTAAAAATGAAGAAATAATGAAAATAGACTATCTTTGAGAAAATCATTCACTTAATCTGTTAGCATTATGAAATATACTACACTGATGCTTTGCATGTTCTCATTGTTCATTGCCTGCTCAGCTAAAAAAAGCGACCAATTATCAGATTATCCAAACATGAAAACCATTTTTTCAGAACAGGAGCTCTCCGATTTACAAGCATTACTGAATTTATTTGAACAAGAAATCGGTATCCAACCCGATGCGTCGTCTGAGGCCAAAGTTGCTAGATACAGCATGTTTAACAAACAGGTTTTATCATCGATGGAGGAAGGAAAGTTGGATAGCTATCCATTGTCTAACGAGCAGAAAATTAAGTTGCTCGATGTGTTGCATGTGGGTACGTTCCGTTCTATTTGGAGTTTGAGCAGCGGGGTCCGCCTGATTGAAGACTTGAAAAACAGGCCTATTATTTCTTTTGATCCTGGTATGTCGGAAAAATTTGAAAACCTCTTATCTGAATTGGGAAAAGAATACCCTCAATTTATTGAGATGCATGATGATTATAAGAGAGCAGGCGCTATCAGTTCTTCTTTTGTAAGAGCACTTTTCTTGGATTTCGAACAACTTAACGTGGAAGATACCCGCGTACGGCTGGTTTACTTAATCTGTTGTTTGCAGGGAGAGTGGCGGAATTAGAAAGAAAATCGAAGCAGAAAATCTACCACTTCGGTCTTCTGACTTCGAACTCCCGACTTTTCTATTTCAATTTCTCCAATATAGACTCCACTGCCATATTCAATCCATCGGCATTTTTGCCTCCTGCAGTAGCAAAGTGCGGTTGTCCGCCACCGCCACCCTGAATATGTTTAGCGGCTTCGAGCACCATATTTCCGGCATGAAATCCGCGTGCAACGAGATCATCGCTGAGCATAACCGTAAGCGTGGGTTTTCCCTGAAATTCGGTTCCGGCAACAAAAAACATATTTTCCGGGAACTGTCCTTTCAATTGAAATGCGATATCCTTTATAATTTCGGGCATTGCCATCGGCAAACGAACGGCAAAGACCGTTATATCGTTAATTTCTTGTTTTTTGGCAATAATATCCCGTTTCAGTTGTTCGGTTCTTTCTTTTACAAACTCTTGAATTTGCTTTTTCATCTCCTCATTTTCGTTTACCAGCTTATTGAGCCCCACCATAATTTCAGGCGCATTAGCAGCAACCATATTCTTAGCTTCACGAAGCATATCTTCGGTCTTGTATAGATAATCTTCACAACCTTTGGCAGTAACTGCCTCAATACGACGAACACCGGCAGCAATAGCACCCTCGCTCACAATGCGGAATGTTCCGATACGTCCGGTAGAAGAAATGTGAGTGCCACCGCAAAGCTCGATGGACGAACCAAAACGAACGGTACGCACATCATCACCATACTTTTCTCCAAAGAGTGCCATAGCACCTTGCGCCTTTGCTTCTTCGATAGGCACATGACGATGCTCCTCGATAGGCATGTTGTTACGAATTTTTTCAGTAACTCTTTGTTCTACTGTACGGATCTCTTCGGGAGTCATTTTCTGAAAATGCGAAAAGTCAAAGCGTAATACTTCGGGAGAAACGTACGAACCTTTTTGTTCCACGTGTGTACCCAGCACTTCACGCAACGCTTCGTGCATAAGGTGAGTTCCGGTGTGATTACATTCAGTTGCAGTTCGTTTATCGGTATCTATTTTGGCAATATAAGTGCCCTCTATATGTTGCGGTAATTTATTTGTCAGATGCACCGGAAGATTATTTTCGCGTTTGGTATCGAAGATACCGGTTTTTTCTCCGTTCTCATCAACCAGCCAACCGCTATCTCCTACCTGACCGCCCATCTCAGCGTAAAACGGCGATCTGGAAAGTACAACCTGATAAAACTCTTTGGTCTTTTGTTTCACTTTACGGTAACGAAGTACTTGCGTTTCTGCTTCGGTTTCGTCGTAGCCCACGAATACCGTTTCACCGTCACGAATTTTCACCCAATCACCGGTCTCAACTGCAGCTGCATTTCGGGCACGTTCTTTCTGCTTTTGCATTTCAACATCAAAACCTTTGTGGTCAACGTTCATATCGTGCTCACGAAGAATAAGTTCGGTAAGGTCGAGTGGAAATCCGAATGTGTCGTACAACTGAAATGCAATTTCACCTTCCAATTCGTTTCTGCCCGATCTTTTATGTTCTGCAATTTCTTTGTCGAGCAAGCGGATCCCTGTTTCTAGCGTTCTCAAGAATGAACTTTCTTCTTCGTTGATAACTTTCTCAATCAGTGTTCTTTGTGCTTCCAACTCAGGATACGCGTCACCCATTACTTCAATGAGTGAGGGAATAAGCTTGTACATAAAGGCTTCGTGCATTCCCAGGAACGTGTAACCGTAACGCACGGCACGGCGCAAGATTCGACGAATGACGTATCCCGCCTTGGCGTTCGATGGTAATTGTCCATCAGTTATAGAGAATGCAATGGTTCTGATATGGTCGGCAATCACACGCATGGCGATGTCTTTTTTGGCATCGTCACCGTATTTTGTATTTGTAATTTCTCCAATTTTGGAGATGATGGGCTGAAAGACATCGGTATCGTAATTCGACAATTTACCCTGAACAGCCATGCAGAGACGCTCAAATCCCATTCCCGTATCAATAACCTTTGCCGGAAGCGGTTCAAGTGAGTTATCGGATTTGCGGTTGTATTGCATAAACACTAAGTTCCAGATTTCAATTACCTGCGGATGACTTTGATTTACAAGAGAAAGGCCGTCAACTTTTGCACGTTCCTCATCCGAACGGATATCGATATGAATCTCGGAACATGGGCCACACGGACCAGTATCGCCCATTTCCCAGAAATTGTCTTTTTTATTTCCGTCGATAATACGCTCTTTGGGAAGATATTTCAACCAATATCCTGCTGCCTCATCGTCACGTTCCAGATTTTCTCCGGGACTTCCTTCAAAAACCGTAGCATAAAGTCTGTCCGGTTCAAGTTTCAGCACATCCACAAGATATTCCCACGCCCATGCTATAGCTTCTTTTTTGAAATAATCGCCAAACGACCAGTTTCCCAACATTTCGAACATGGTGTGATGATATGTATCGTGGCCTACCTCTTCCAAATCGTTATGTTTTCCACTTACGCGCAAACATTTTTGTGAATCTGCTATTCTCGGATATTTAATGGGCGCATTACCTAAAATAACATCTTTAAACTGATTCATACCCGCATTGGTAAACATAAGCGTGGGGTCGCCTTTAATTACCATGGGTGCGGAAGACACTATTTGATGCTCTTTGGAAGCAAAAAAATCTTTAAACGATTGGCGAATTTCTTGTGAAGTCATTATTAAAAATACAGTTTTATAGTTCAAGGTACAAAGCTCAATGACTTGTTCCTTATTCTTTACTCTTTGTTCTTTATTTTCAAGGTGCAAAGATACAATTTTATTGTGGTTTGTGGTAAAATCTGTATATTTGTATCAGTAATTTACCTCACAAAGCAGATTATTAAAGTTATGGGTAAACGTAAAAAACCAATCCAGTTCAACGATAAACGGCTGTATTATTCCATTCAGGAAGTGGCCGACCATTTTGCCGTAAACATCTCTTTACTACGATTCTGGGAGAAAGAATTTGAAAATATCAATCCCAAAAAGACGACAGGAGGTACACGCCAATACACCAAAGAGGACATTCAGCAGGTGGAAATTGTGTATCATTTGGTAAAAGACAAGGGAATGACGCTGGAAGGTGCACGTCAATCGCTGAAATCGAAAAAGGACGATGAAGTGAAACGTGTGGAAGCACTGGAAAAACTCAAGGAGATTAAGAAAGAGTTACTTTCGCTAGAAGAGGAGTTTGACCGATTGCACGAGCAACAAAAATACAGCAAAACCGAGATAGAATGAGTATGAAGAAACCACTTTTTATCACGATTCTAATCTTTTTCTCTTTCGTTACTCACGCCCAAACCGTAAAAGTAGGTGCAGAAATTACTGATAAATATCTCCCAATCATCAAAAACAAACGGGTAGCGGTAATGGCAAACCAAACGAGTATGCTCCGTAATGAGCATCTTGTGGACTTTTTACATCGCAATAATTACAACATTGTTGGAATCTTCTCACCCGAACACGGCTTTCGGGGAACAGCCGATGCAGGTGAACACGTAGCGAGTTCTGCTGACAACAAAACAGGAATTCCAATTTGGTCGCTTTACGGGAGCGGAGGTGGAAAACCAGCCGCCGATAAAATGAAAGAGTTCGATGTATTGCTTTTCGATTTGCAGGATGTAGGACTTAGGTTTTACACGTATTACGCCAGCATGGTCCGATTGATGGACGCCTGTGCAGAGCATAATAAAAAAATGATCATTCTCGATCGCCCCAATCCGAACGGATTTTATGTTGACGGGCCAATCCTGGACATTAAGCACAAATCGGGAGTTGGCTGGCTACCCATTCCGGTTGTTCATGGCATGACGCTGGGTGAACTCGCACTGATGGTTAACGGTGAAAAATGGCTGCCACAAGGCAGAATTTGTGACGTGACTGTTATTCGCTGCGAAAACTATACTCACCAAACCAGATACGAACTGCCGATTGCACCTTCGCCCAACCTGCCTAATATTCAGTCCATTTATTTATATCCTTCTATCTGTTTGTTTGAGGGGACTGTTATGAGTTTAGGCCGCGGTACATCATTCCCATTTCAGGTTTATGGACATCCGAACTTTAAAGGTTCCGATTTTTCATTTACTCCCCGCAGTGTATCGGGAGCCAAAAATCCACCTTTGCTTAACAGAAAATGCTATGGAGTTGACTTACGAAATGTGTCGCACGAATACATTTGGGAAAATGGGTTCGATCTTTCTTATGTTATCGATGCATATAAAAATCTGAAAATGGGCGACAAGTTCTTTACTAACTTTTTCGAAAAATTAGTAGGAGTAGATTATATCCGTCAGGATATTATTGCCGGTAAATCGGCACAGGGAATAAAGGACAAGTGGTTTTGCGATGTACTTAAGTTTAAGCAACAGCGACGGCCATATCTGTTGTACGAAGAATAGAATTATATAAATTTATGCTATGAAAATAGTTCTCATCGTTTTAGGAATAATTGTTTTCGGTTTTATCATATTGATAATTGTTGCAAGATGGAAAATGAAAAATATTCCTAATGTTGAAAATCATGCATCTATACTCACGCTGACGGATAAAAATTTCCAGCAGCAAGTGAGAAATGGAACCGTATTGGTAGATTTTTGGGCAGCTTGGTGTGGGCCTTGCAGAATGATGGCACCCATTCTGAATGAAGTTGCAGCAGAAACACAAAACACGTCGGTTCGTGTGGCTAAAATAGACATCGAAAAATATCAGTCTGTTGCGCAACAGTACAATGTTAGAAACATTCCTACTCTAATCATTTTCAAAAACGGAAAAGAAAAAAATAGAATCGTGGGCGTAAAACAGAAAGCCACGATTTTGAGCGAATTGAAAAAATATTGAACTCCCTCCCGCTTTTTCACTTGTCGCATGTCATTTTTGTGTATTTTTGTAAAAAATAATAATTTATGGTTGACAAATTATCAGACCCTATTGGCAGATTGATGGGCTTACGTTATAAATCTCATCCCTGGCACGGAATCTCTATCGGCGAACACGCTCCTGAAGAAGTAACTGCTTTTATAGAAGTAGTTCCTACCGATACAGTAAAATACGAAATAGATAAAATAAGCGGATATCTGCGTGTTGATCGTCCGCAAAAGTTTTCGAATGTAGTTCCCGCCTTGTATGGGTTTATTCCTCAGACCTATTGTGGTAAACGAGTGGGTGATTTTTGCAACGAAAAAACCGGAAGGACTGATATTATGGGCGATGGCGACCCGATGGACATTTGCGTGTTGACCGAAAAAGACCTTTCACATGGCGATTTGCTGGTAAATGCTATTCCTATCGGCGGATTTCGAATGATCGATGGTAATCAGGCCGACGATAAGATAATTGCTATCCTGAAAAACGATACTGTTTACGGACATTATGATAATATAGATGATGTTCCGAAAATAGTTATTCAACGCTTAGAGCACTATTTTCTTACTTATAAAGATATGCCCGGCGAAGATCGAAACACTGAAATCACACATGTTTACGGTCGAGATGAAGCTTTGGAAGTTATCCGCTTCGCGGTTCAGGATTACAATGAACGATTTGAGAATATTGGGTTGATATTGTCGTGAAGAACCTAAAAAGGTAATCACAACCACTTTTTTCTTCTAAAATACCAAAGAATTGCCAACGATGAAATAACCATCGAAACAATAGCCATGGGGTATCCCCATTTCTGGCTTAGTTCCGGCATTGCCACGAAGTTCATCCCGTATATACTGGCTATGAGCGTGGGCGGCATGAAAATTACGGAAACGATGGTAAATATCTTGATAATTTTATTCTGTTCGATATTAACATATCCGAGAAACGTGTCCTGCAAATAATCGAGACGGTCGAAACTAAACTTAATGTGCTCTACCAGCGAATTAATGTCCCTGATCATCATAGATAGTTTCGGCTGTAATTCCTTCGGAATAAAATCGCTGCGCAACATACTCGAAACGGTGCGTTGCTTATCGATAATGTTCTCACGAAGCATCATCGTCTTTTCCTGTAAGTTCTTAATCTCACCCAGCAATTCCTTATCGGCTTCCTGCAGACTCAAACTGTTACTGAGTTGAGTAATTTTATGCGTCATGTTCTCGATCATATCGGCGTCGAATTCAACCCGGGTTTCGAGCAACGCCACCAACACATCGGCCCCGGTATTGTACCCTTTTGGGTTAGCCGATATTTTTTTCACCGTTTCGTGAAACGAAATAAGTTCCTCACTGCGAACCGTAACCAATATGTTGTTTTTGAGAATAAACGAAACCGGATCGCTCTCGAAATTCGACAACAGGAAATTCGAGTTAACCACCAGAGTATCTTGCGTTTCAATATATCGCGACGACATCTCGATCTCGATCATCTCTTCCTCTTCCTGAATGTATATCTTCAGGAAATCTTCGAGTTCGTTTTCTACTTCTTCGTCAACGTCGTTGAGGTCTATCCAGAGGAAACTCTGAATAGGATTTGATTTAAGAAAATCAAGGCTGCGGCTTAGTCTAACCACGCCATCTTTGTGGTAAAAGAGTTTGATTTCCGCCATGATGTTTCGGTTTTTAATCGATGAATAATCAGTTCTTGTTTTCTTCCGAGAAATTTTTGCCGGTTAATGGTTCGAGCAAGTTCGTTAGCTGTTCGAATTGTTCGATGGACAACTGCTCGGGACGTTTCGTGAGCATCGGGTCATCGGGCAAAGGGCTTTCTTCGGGCAGTAGCGACTTTATGGAGTTTCGCAGCATTTTTCGTCGCTGGTTGAAACTTGTTTTCACTACCGACTTGAACAGTTTTTCGTTGCAGTTGAGCCGCTTTCGCTTGTTTCGCGTGAGCCGCACAACTGCCGATTTGACCTTGGGCGGAGGGATAAACGCCTGTTCGCTTACCGTGAAAAGGTACTCAATATCGTACCACGCCTGCAGCAAAACACTGAGTATGCCGTAAGCTTTACTACCGGGAGAAGCAGTCATGCGTTCAGCCACTTCCTTTTGTATCATGCCCGAACAACAAGGAATCTGATCTTTGTTGTCGAGTACTTTAAAGAAAATTTGTGATGATATGTTGTAAGGATAATTTCCTATAACACAGAATGATCCATCATAGTATTTTGCAAAAT
>ENA-UOOM01001940-UOOM01001940.1-fermentation-metagenome-genome-assembly--contig:-NODE-1940-length-18444-cov-14.623960_pt1 | contig 18444 bp, 19 predicted proteins | sample MGYA00245781_ERZ724031 | MGnify/ENA primary metagenome ERZ724031 (study PRJEB28704, sample SAMN03018317) | fermentation metagenome | biome: anthropogenic terrestrial biome; feature: soil... | reverse complement strand
AATATAGCCTCCCAATTATGCTATAATGTAATTTGCTTTACAGCATTGAGGCTATTCACACCAATTATGTATCGGCCTCAGCAGTATATCGTTTAAACGCAAAAAAGCAGCAGGGGACAATTCCCCTGCTGTACACGAATAAATGGAATCAGATATTTTGCCCGACTTAGCGTTCAATGTCCTGTTCATTTAACTTGTCTATATCCATTTTATCCTTTACTGTCCGTATTAGTAAATCATTAAATGGAGTATGTTCAGACTGCACATTCTTTGTATCAATTTTTATCGACTGATTTTGTTTTATTTCTTCAATCAAAAAGTTTTTGATATCCGTAATGTGTTGCTCGTATTTATTTGGGTGAATTGACTCATCAAATAGAATGCGGTGTAAATTTGACCGTATAATTTTAATCTCTCTTTTGTTCTTAAGAATTAACGGACGCCCCTGTGATATGTATGTTGCTTCTATGTATTTATCTGTTATAGGGAAACAATTACTGATTTTATATATTGCCGGTCTGTTGGTAAATCCTATATGGTAATATGCGCTTCTGATGCTTTTTTCTGTACACCAGCGTTTAATTTTATCAATTTGCTTTGGAGATCGGTGAGAATAGTCGCTTGTAGGAATAGCCCAGTATAATGATTCTATATCTTTGTCTTTAATACAGCAGAAAACGGGGCGCGATTTTTTGTCAAGATATTTGCCACCGATACGATTGATTAAATCGACGAACTCCGGTTTTATCTTGTAAAAGCCATTTTCAGTCATTAAAAAATCTCCTTAACAAGAAAAGCCCTCTGCCAAAAATACGGCAAAGGGCTTTTCAATGATATTAATTCTTCTAACCGGCAATTTATCACGCCGCTCGGTAAGCGTATTCAGTCTAACCGGCAATTTATCGCGCCGCTCGGTAAGCGTATTCAGTCTAACCGGCAATTTATCACGCCGCTCGGTAGGCGTATTCTTCTATGGCGTATACTGCGCCATCTATTATTATTATACTCAAAGTTTATTTTATGTCAACATGACTTTACGTTATTTTATTTTTATGGCTTGATATATGTTGCTGGATCGACCTGATTCCCATGGACACGAATTTCAAAATGGCAATGGTTCCCGGTACTCCGACCTGTGCTGCCGACCAGGGCAATTACCTGACCGGCAGTTACTTTTTGTCCTCTTTTAACAAGCAGCTTTTCAGCGTGGCCGTAAAGCGTTGAATAAGTAGAATTGTGCTGAATCACAACTACATTGCCGTATCCGCCATAACCCGAACCTCTTTGGCCGTAGCAGGCTACTATGACTGTGCCAGCCGCAGCGGCATAGATATTTGTTCCAGCCGGAGCTGCAAAATCTATGCCTTTGTGAAATTCTGAGCCGTCCATGCCCCAACCGCGGGAAATGCGGTATGTACCTTTTTTAAGCGGTAGTGCAAATGTTCCGCTGCCCGCGCCGCCGGTATAATACCGAAGAACATGGCTGACATACTGCGGATCGCCATAACCCTTCCAGCCCATCTCAGAAGCTTTAAGTGAAGAAAACTGCATTGCGTTTTCGGTCGAATATCCACCACGCGCTTTTGCCCATGCGATATATCCGCCTCCGAAGTTATACCCCTGCAGGGCAAGGCTTATTCCTTGCATATCAGATGGTGATTTACAGCCTGCTGCCCTTATGCAGCTTGCAAGGTATTCAACGCCTACCTCTACAGAGTAAGATGGGTCTTTTATGCTGTTCGGAGAATGAGAATATTTCATATTAAGCGGGCTTTCGCTGCACTGCATTGGGTCGCTGCCAGTCCCGCCGCTTTCCTGCTGCATAACAGCGAGGACAAGATATGTATAACCGGGTATGCCGTATTTTTGGCAGTATTGGCTTACAAAAGGCTGATATGCAAGCACACTGTTTGAGAGAGAACCGGTACCGCATCCAGTTTCTGATGTTTCAACAGCTTGAGCGGCAGTGCTGCCCGCCGCCGCATCCGATATCACGGTAGAAACGGTGACTGCTATCACAGCAATAAAAAAAGCCGGAACCAAAATGGCTCCGATAATAATAGCCCTTTTAATTTTTTTATTCATCATATTTGCCTACCGTTCATTTTCATTTTCCTGTTCATACTCAATATTCTGCTGCAATGTACGGAAAGCCGCCTGATTCCGCACCTGAAGATAATCTTTTTTCAAGGCCTTTTTAAGGTCATACAAACCGCTTGAATTTCTGGCCGAATGATTTTTTCCTTTTGATTTTTTGCCATTATGCAGTGTCTTGTCATATTCCCTTAGCTCGCGCAGTACGGCGTTTCCCATGCGTGTATATAGGTCATTCATTTTTGTTTTAGCGTAGTTTTGATACAGCTTTTGTTTTCCGGAACCGTAGACAGATTTCAGAAATTCCTGCTGACTTTGGAGTTCTTTTTTAAGCTCAAGAAAATCTTCTTTATGGTACATATCCATATAGAGTCGCGTAAAGCTATCAATTTCAGGCCGCATATCATGCAGTGCATTCATATTGTATTTCCACAACCGCCGATCTCTTGGCATACGATTATAAAGCTTTATAAAAGTACCATAAAGGCGCAAGTCACGGTAAGAGCTATGACTGCGCTTTTCAGCAACGATATTATTCCTGATAATGTCATTGATTTTCTGCAGCTCAGGCGCTCGGTCAACAATGTTATTGACAATTTTTGATTTCATCTTCGAAAAGGTTCTCGGATTCATATTGCCTTTGATCTGCTTTTTAACGCCAGGTTTGCCAGGCACAAAAAGTTCCTTGCGTTTCCGGGTAGGATACGGTTCCACGACTGCAATATGCACGTGAATATTGTCCGTGTTGTAATGGATTGCTGCACTCCATACGGCTGCGCCGTCCATGTTTTCATCTTTCATTTCTTCCTGCATTGCAAGCCGGGTAACGTACCGTATCCGGCCTTCGTCAAGCCTGCCGGAGGCACGGTCATAAAGGCCGTACTTCTCCAAAAATTCATCAGTAAAACTGATTACCTGCTGCCACATAGGGCTGTCATTTTTCTGCGCAACTTCAAACTGATGCTTCAGTTCCTGCTTCTCCTTATTAGTAAGCTGGTCTTTTGTAATTGTAAAAAGTGATGACGCTTTTTCCGACGCCGGATTGAATCCAGGCGGGCGCTTTTTAGGGTCGCCCATGTAATCTGCGTATACAGAATAGAGGCCATAAGCCTTACTTCGGGTTGCAGACGAACGGTTTATATAATTGATATACTCGGAAAACTTTCGGCTTGAAAAGACGTACTTTGATGTCAGAATAACTCCCGGAGCAGATTTCCCTTCAGGCATATTGCATCACATCCTTTTTACAAAATAACATCATTATCTGTAAGCAGTGGTCCAGGTGCGGACCTCTGCTTTTCCTTTTTAGCGCGCTCTGCTTTTTTCTTTTCTTTGTCAATTTTTTTCTGCCTGAAATGCGCTATGCGGTCTTTTTCAATCTGCCGTGCCTTTGTAAACTGAGGTGTTTCTTCTGTTATAAGCGTAGAAAGCGGCTGATAGCTGAGCAGCGTATTAAGCAGCATTAAAATGATGTCGCTGTTTCGGTCGGCATTATTAGCGCCGAGCCGAATCCGCGTAAGCGTATCGGACAGCTCTTCGGCGACCTGCTTCGCAATTTCTTTTATCACAATGTCTGTTGTATCAATGTCATTGCGGTGTTTGTATTCATCAATAATCTTTGTAAGTGCTTCAGTCAATGTCCGTAATTTGTGCGTCTCCTGGTACCGCTCTAAAACTGCTATGGTTGATTCATCAAGTAAAAATTCCTTTCTTTTTTTCATTACTGGTTCTCCAAAATCCTGATGACTTTTTGAAGCAACATATTATTTTGCTTAATCCCTTCGAGTATTTCCGACGTCGGCAATTGGCTTAAACGCCTATGCTCATCAATAATTGTCAGAAGGGTGACGGAAAAAAAGCGGAGGTGATGTTCCTGCTGGTATTGCTCTAAGTATTTGGCAGTTCCTTCGTCGAGGTAAAGATTTTTCCGTACAATGTTTTTATTCATTTCCATTTTCCTTTCTAAACTCCATGAATTTTTCCAGGCAGTCGCTGTTTTGCTGGATTACATTCAGGCTCTTTTTCAGGACGGCCTGATACCGCTGCTCAAAGCTTTTGAATTCCTCAAGCGCGGCATAATTGTTTATAAGATTAGCAAGGTAAGTGTTTCGGGAAACGCATTGCTTTTTTGCGAGCTCATCAATTTTTTTGACGGCTGCGGGGTCAACTTCGCGAATGAAAAGCTGCATTTTTAATGTCACTCCATTCAATTTTTTTGCTTAAGGGAATACCGGAATTTTACCCCAAAAGGGGAACGCGCCTGAGCGTGCCTCTTAGGGGTAAAGAGCATAAGGGAATTTTGCTATCACTTGCGTGATAGGGTTAGGCAAAGCCTAACAAATCGGTGATATCAAATTTTTTTTCGAATCCGTATGATTGCCCACATGATTTTTTGAGTTATCCGTATGTATTCCGTATGCTTTTTAAGCTTCTTTTAATCGGCCATCACTGCTTCAGAGCTGCTTTCAGCTGTTGATGGTAGGCTGGAATATGAAGCTTCAGAAGAAGGCGCAACCGCGCTCTTTGTGCTTGCGTTTTTAAACTTGCCGCTCTTAATGTCGTTCCATTTTTGCTGCAGTTTTTTCAGCTTTTGCCGGCCGTTTCTTATGCCTGACTGGTACTGGACAATGTCGTTTTTCAAATTATTAATTTGAGAATTTTTGTTCTGGATTGCCGCATTTGACTGTTCGATTTCTTCCGGTGTCTGATACTTTTGATTGGATTTTAGCGCCGAAATATCAAAGTTAAGCTGGCTTATATCTGCGTTTGCTTCATTGGCTTTTTCTTTTAGTGCTGCAATCTGTCTCTTGCCGGCCGAGATTTCATTGTCTACCGACTGGAGCGAATAGTACAGTGATGCTTGTGGTTTAAGCGACTGATTTAAAGATACTTTTCTGATATCGCATAGGAAATTTGCTCCCTGATTATCATCGTTACTGTCCGGACTTTCGCTGTTGCTTTCAAGGCTGATATCGGAATCAGTGTCCGGCGATAAGCTGCTAATCTGACTGCTGCTGTCTATCCAGAGAGAAATTACATTCCAATTTTGCGGCACGTTTTGAAACTCGACAACAAGGAATCCGTTGCTGCTGTAGGATATTGAAACGTCCAATTTTACAGCTTTGTTTGTATCGGTATGTGCGGCAGAAACAAACTTAATATCTTGTGTGCCATCGGAGTTATCGTAGCTGAACGCCGCCTCCATAAAGTGGTTCGACGGGTTATACTGCCAGCTTTTGAGCGTGATTTCAGTGCCTGATGTTGTCGCCTTTTTTGTTCCAATATTGCTGTTCTGGATTTTTACATCACTTGGCAGCCATATTTTGCTTGTGAGAAATACAGCTATTAAAGAGAAAAAGATGACAAGGAATATACGGTATGTATGACTGATATTTTCGGCGAGCTGCCGTTTCAGTCTGCTTGTCTTTGTCATATCAGGCACCGCCTTTGAACAGTTCTTTTTCTTCCTGCGTAATCTGGATATACGTATGGAGCATATCGTCGCCGGTTGACAGGAAGCATTCGCCGGTACCAAATTTCGGAATCTGTTTCAGCTGGGTTTCCGTCAGCTGGTCGCCGAAGATAGAGCGCAGGATTTCTCTGCAGTTCGGCTCCTGCTGCATGATGAATTTATACTGCGTAAGCTCAAACAGTGTCTTAAGCTTTTCGACCGCCTCGCTGTCGTTATTCTGCGGGGCAAAGTCACGTATTGACTGGCTTGCCATGGTGAGGCCGGTAAAATATTTACGGCCTTCACGGACAATTCCAATCATATAATCAAGAGCGAGAGGGTTCTTTGTATTGATAAACTTATGCGCCTCATCAACCATAAGGAGCAGCTTCGGAATTTGATATATAGGCTTTCCTGATTCATACATCTGCTTTGACGGGACACCTATACGAATCATATCGTCGAACATTCTGGACATTACGTTGAACAGCAGTGCATTGAAAATTTCAGATTTCAGTGTGCTTACATTCTGAACGTTATACACGATAATCTGTTTGTCAGAAAGGTCAGGAATTGATGTTTTGCCGTTAAACATTTTGCCGTAGCTGTTGACAAGGTTGCTAAGTGTCAGCTCGATATTTTCGAGCCTGCGCCACTTTGACGGCGAAAGGTTGCGGTTAACTTTCCTTTCCTCAAAATCTTCATACAGGTCGCTGCGGATAAGAGCAAGGAGGTCATCAAATGTGGGATATACTTCAGGAGGCAGGCCTGTAATCTGTTGGTGTTCAAGTGTATTGTTTTGCCATAAGCCTTTAATTTCATACAGCTTGCGGACGTATTCTTCGAACTCGTTTCTCTCCGGCTCGTCAGCAGAAGGGCACAGGTATTTATATAGTGAATTCATTTTGGAAAGATGGTTGGCAAAGCTGATAGCTTCATCTTCGGCAGTTTTAAATACTTCCAGATAGTTTATTATTCCGGAGCTGCCGTCAAGCGTTACTATAACTCCGCCGTTCTCGCATGCAAGGTCGCTGAATTCGCCGGTTACGTCGATAACTCTGATATAATTGCCGATGATTGCGTTGTTTTCAAGCATCAGCTTCATCAGGGTTGATTTGCCGCTGCCCTTTTTCCCTGCAATAAGTGTGTCGTAGGAAAGACGTGTCCTGGACTTTTTAAACTGGTCGAAAATCACATTGCCGCCTGTTGAGGAAACGCCGACCGGAAAACCATATGGATCGTCAAGCTGTTCGTAGTTGAACGGATAGCCCCCAGCAAGGGATATGGCAGGCAGCGGATTGCCGACACGGTTATTGCGTTCTTTAACCTGTTCATGGTATGGTTGAAACAATGCCTTGTACATGAATTCCGTCTCATTCAGGAATACTGCGCACCGAAAATCATCGCTCTCAAGGTCATCGGTTATTTCGCCGACGCGGGTATCAATTTCTGCTTTTGTCCGGCCTGCCACATACAGGCGGCACTGGATCAGCTTAATTACTTCACCCTGCGTTTTTACGGAAGTAAGCATATCGCGCAACAGTTTATAATTCTGCTCCGCTTCAATCCGTGTACCGTCGTCCTGCGCATGCTCATAGCGGACTTCAAGCTCTGTAAGTGACTTTACTATCTCGTCCTGAGCGTCGCTGCCCTGCTCTGTAGCGACGTCAAGGACAGAATAAACACCATCTATATTCATAAGCCGTGTTAGCCAGAAGTCACCTGCCTGCGGCGGATATGCGTACACCATAATACAGGAGACATAGCCGTCACCGGTTTTTATGTAGCGCTCATTATCGAGCTTCAGGTTGCCTTGCGGCTGTATCCTTGAAATAAGCACAGGATTATACAGTTCCTTTACCGGCTGCTTTTCTTTGTTTCGAAATGCCATCGTGTTACCCCCTTCACACTTTGATTTTCTTGTTCATATTGTTCAGCTGAAAGATAATGTTCTCTTTCTTCTCACGGCTGATTGGCTTTAAAGCGAAATACGGATTGCCTAAAAGCAGGCGCAGGAGTTCTTGATAGTGCCCTTTGTCTTTAGCAAACACCATCATGAAAGCCTGCCTGTCTGTTGTGTCCCGCTCAAGGGCCTGCAGCGCTTCCAGCTTCTTCTGGAGCATATCAGAGAAGTGCTGTAGTTCCGGACGGTTGAGCATATAAGAAAGGAATTTCTGCTGCTGGTGAGTGTTTGTCGGATAATTCATGCTGATGATTTTAAAATCGTCTGAGTATTTCTGCAGGAATTTTGCGTTGCTGTAGACAAGGCTTTCTATCTCTTCATCCGAGGCATCATAGAAGCAGCGGCCTTGGATTTGAAACAGGTTAATTATTGTGCTTTTGTACGTAATAAAATAATCCTCTTCGTCAAGGTAGTCCCGAATAGGAAAGACGGAGAGGATTTTATTTTGGTCGGAAGGCGGTGCGGAAGGTTTCTTTCTTTTAGCCTTGCGCAGTGCGGCGGAATTTCTTTTGTGCGTTTTATCAGCCTGCTTTTGTTCAGCTTTCAGCTGCTTTAGCTCATCTCGGTGCTGCTTTTCTTTTTCCCTGTATTCACGCTCCTGCTCCTTAAGTTTTAATTTTTCTTCTCTGCTGAGCATTTTTTCACCTCAAATCGTTTACATGATTTATCGAATAATGTGTAAACCTGTCCTTGTTTATCATCAGCAAGATTGCCTCCCAGTTCCTCTTTTTGGGATTGCCTGCGGCGGGCTGTACAAGGAAAAAGCTGCTGACAACAGCAGTAATCCAGTACGGAATCTGAAGCCAGGAGTGGACAAAAATTTTAAACAAAAGGAAAATGCCAAAGAGGACTGCGAACGTTACGCAGTCTTTCCACCAAATGCGTGGCTTATCGAGTATTTTGTATTCCTCTTTTAACTGTTTAGGTATGATATATGTCATTTGTTCTCGGACTCCTTTGCCTCTTGAATTTTCGCGTTGCGGATATCTGTTTTAGCCTGATGTACGGCTTGGGAATGCTTTAAATCAGGGTTATCCTGCATTTTCTGATACGCCATTGCTTCCCTCCGTACTTTTTTATTGCCATGTGCTATGCTGCTGCCGTATGCAAGGCTGTACATACGTCTTGCGGAGTGAGCCACACCGGAATCCCTCACGCTTTTTGCAACCTTGCTGCCAACATAGCCGCCGAGTGTAGTTGTTTGCTGTTCAAGCGCCGCACCTTTTTCAGAAGGCGGCTGGCCTTTAGCTACTGCGGACTCTTCATGCGGCATCTGATTGTATCCAGCTTGTGTGTTTATCGACTGTGAGCCGATGCTGTTTTGATGATTGTTTACCGTTGAAGCAGAACCGTGCTGTGCCGAAGCAGCTTTTGCAGTCGGCGCATTGGCCGAAGGGCCTCCCTGAACAGAATTGCCGGCAGATGTTACTTGTTGCTTAAGTGAACCCATTTCGACAGGAGAACTGCCGTTAGCACTGTCCTGAGATGGCTTGCCATCAGATTTATCAGAATATGGTACTTTAGGCGGGTGCGTTTGATAATTAGCTCTATTTTGTTTTCCGAACGGGTCGCTTTTTCCATTGCGCACAGCAGCATATCTTTCTCGGTTATCAGCCGCGCCGGCAGCCATGCCCGCGGCTATACCGCCTGTTCCTCCAACCGCACTGCCGACTTTGCCGACCGCGGCTTTTGCCGTGCCTATTACACCTTTTGAGCGGAGAGAATCGATAGCGCCTCTGCCTCCAACAAGCGTTGCGGCTCCGGCCATCATACTTCCTGCAGCTTTCATGCCATACATAGTGCGTGCAGCGTTATGGACACCCGCGTCTATGCCAAATATCTGCTCAAAGAGGTTAGGCCCGTCAATAACAGACCACGCAAGGGCAACCATTAAAATAAGTCTTAAAAATGGATTGCTGACTTTCGCAATATAAGCGTTACCGATTATGTAGAGCTGGAGCATAAAGAATACGGCAAATAAGGTAAAAAGTGTCGAAAGCAGCATCTGCAGGCAGCGCTTTACTCTCTGCGCCGTTGCAATATCAAGCAAGGCAACGACTTGTGTCAAAGTCTGATTAATGGCAAGCTCGTACAAGAGGCGGGCTATTTTGATACCGCTTAGTATTAGGGCAAATCCTGTTATGACCAGGGTGCTGATGATAGTAAACCAGTCTATGTTCCACCGGTAGTAATACTGCGTCATGTCGGGAATGCTGATTAATCCGACTTTGCCGTCCCAAAGCCCTGACAGCGACTGCTTGCCGTCTTTGTCCGTGATAAGTTTGTTTTTCCAGACGTCCGGATACTTCATTTTGCCTGGGTCTATAGTTTCGGTCGGGTCGATTTTCGTTATGCGTGTCTTATCTGCTCCTTTTGCCGCATACCGGTTTTTATTTGTCAACGCTTTAAATCCGTTCGCGTCATACATTGTGTTGTCCGTGATATTATCAACAAGTATGCTGTCGGTTAAGACAGACGAGAGGCTTTCAGTTGACTTGCCGTCTGCAGTATCTAAGAACTGTATTGCCTGCGTTGTCAGCGTATATCCTGCGGAAAGCAATGCCGGAAGGCCAATGGCAATCGTAATGCCTATTACAAGGTTTCCGGCTATTGTTGTAAAATCCCGAGGCTTGATAATGTACAGAATCCCAATGAACAGAATTACAAGCACCATTAATGCCACCGTAAGAGGCATGATTTTATTTTGCTGTAAATTCCGTACTCCGGCTGACGTGAAGAATCCGCCTATAGTAGAATTTATTTGGTAAACAACGCCTTCGATGCCTCCGACGAGCCAGTGAAGGCCTGTTATTACTCCCCAGCCGATTCTCCGGCCTATGTCGCCGCCGACGCTGTGGGATTCGAACTGATGTTGGTTTAAAACCTTTACTGCGTCTATGCTGTCGGCAAAAGCTGCAATAGGTGAACCGACGAGAAAAAAGGCGCAAGCAGTAAATGCCAGCGCCAATTTTTTTTTGAGCTTCAATATTTATACACCACCTTTCAGGCAGAATCCTTCAGGACTGTATAGACATCATCAAACGTACTCTGTGATATTTTACGATTATCGAGTAGCTCCTGAAGAAACTCATCAAACTGTGTCATAGTCATAGTAAAATCAATTGTGTTTTCATCAAAATTTTCAGCTCTGAACAATTTCCGTATAAAATCTATCTGCTTTTCAGACAGCGTCTGCTTTAAAGGCGCGTCGAACGGCATCGGTGTTTCCTCAAGCGTAGTTTGCGGCTTAGCAACAGGTGAGTACAGGATATTATTTAAACTTGTGTCCTTATGACCGCAGTGAATCTCAAGGCGTAAAGATTGAAACGATGCTTCCGGAAAATCACCGGCAAGATATTGGTAACTGTATTTCATGATGGTTTTGCCATGATTAAAAATTGGGTTTGGAGTTATTTTTCTGCCTTTCAGGTCTGTGCGCTTTGTTACACGGACAACAACACTTTCACCTGGCTTAAGTTCCATAAGTTCATTCGGGTTTAACAGTGGCTGCGTATCCGGGTGCTCAGAGATATTCTTATCGAGCGACAGGTTTCCCCTCCCGTTGCGGGAGTATGACGTGATAGTTTTATTACCGATTAAAGAAGAAAATTCTTTGGCCGTATTGGCCTCAATTGTAAGAAGGTATATCTGGTTGCCGCAGCCGGCTATGATAGACCGGCCGTCCTGCTCACCGTACAAGTGGTAAATCTGCGAGTACGCCTGAACTATCATATCGAACCTTATATTTCGGCCGAGGCAGACGTTAAGAATATGCGCCATCTCTGGAATCGGCGTTATATTGCCGAATTCATCGAGGAGGAACACAACTTCACGCGGGCATTTGCCGCCAATCATTGAGCACTTCTTTGAAAGTACATAGTAGAGCTGGCTTATGAAAATCGTTGCGAGGAACTGGTTGGATCTATCGTAGTCGGGCATTACGAGAAATACGGCTGTCGGCTGTTTTATGTTGAAACCAATATTTTCAAGATCAAGCGTATTTTTAGAAGTCATCTTTGCGACTTTTTCCATTGTAAATTTAATCAGTTGAGAGTTTGTATTGGCAAAAATATTGCCTTTAGTCTTGCCGGCCGCGAATGCTACGGCTGAATACTGTATGCGCGCAATATCATCAAGCCCGCGGCTCAGGAAAAATTTATCGAGCAAGCTTTTACCGTTATTGTCTGTTTCGCCTAAATCAACAAGCAGGCGGGCAACAGAGTACATATTGACTTTTCCGTACCATCTTTTCTTATCAGACTCATCTTCATACTTTTCCGCTTCCGCGCAGCAATCAATCGTCACGGCGAGTATCAGCGCGTTTGTAAGGGCAATGCTCCAGTTTTCCCACGTCTTGTCTTTCGCATTTGGGTCATGGAACAGAATATAGGAAAGAGTGTTTGCAAGAAGCTGCGCTTCTGCTTTATCGCCTCTCATGTACGCTTCAAGGACAAGCTGCAGAGGATTATATGAAAGGCCCATAAAATTCATCAGGTCAAAAACCTGTACATCATATCCCCGCCTTTTAAGCGTGGCAGCAGACGATGCAGCAAGCTCACCTTTTGGGTCTGCAATAATCATGCTGGCCTGCTTTTCAGCGCGGCTGTAAATGTCTATAGCAGGGACAACAAGCATCTGAGTTTTGCCGCTTCGGGTTGTTCCGATGATAAGATTGTTCACGGGACTGTCGTCGATAAATATTCTGCCTTTATACCGCGAAACAGGAAAACCACCGCCGTCGCTGATTTTTTCAGACTTTTCAGGAACGCTGCGAAACTCAGTCTGAAGCGCAGGTATCGTGGCAAAACTACGGCTGCCTTTTGTCTTTCTGTCTGAAAGCGGAGTGAAATTTACTTTCATGCGATAGGCAAAACGAATAGAAAACGCAATAGAGAAAATGCCACTGATAAGATACCACCATTTGAATTTCTGCCAGTTAAAGATAAAAGGATTCGGGGAAACAAGGACAATTTTTGCGCCGCTTTTCATGCTTGCACGCAGACTTTCAAAAAAAAGCGCAGTCATGTTTCCCGCATAGTTAAAAAACACCATGCAGGCGGCAAATACTAAAAAAGCAAAGGCTATGACAGCCGACGTTTTGGAAAACAGGCGCTGCAACCTTATCTTAAATACCAAATTTATACCTCCCTGTATGAATAAAAAAAGCCGGGGTTTCGGACCCCGGTTGTATATCAGAAATTCATCAGGCCCTGCAGCCATGTCTTTAATACGGAGCACCCTGCGCAGATGATTACACCGACTATGACACACGCGAGGCGCAATTTACTGCTTTCAACGGAATCGCGGCTGCCATGCATGAATTTAATTCCGGAAATTACAAGGAAAATACCGGCAAGGCCGCCTCCGATTGCCTGTCCGGCCGTCATAATGTTATTAAGTGTTGTTTGAAGTCCTGACGGCATTGAAGCAGCCATTTTTATAGGCGCCATACTCAAAGCGTTAAATGCTGAAAAAAGGGCCGGTTTGATACTCATATCAGCCATTCTCCTTTTTATTAAAATTTAATGCCGACAGCAAAGTGCCGGCATTTTGTGTAATATATTCCATATGCTTTTCTTCCAGCCAGTCGTCGTAACTGATCCCTTTTTTGTTCAGGAGTGCCTCAACGAGGGCTTTCTGTTTATTCCCTTTTTTATTAGCCATTCACCGTTCCACCTCCTGTGCCATATTCCTGCCTTTTTTTGGCTTTTTGCAAAGGCACTCGTTGATGTCCTTGCCGTTGTTTGGCCTTAATAATTCCACTTGTATATTCGGAAATTTTTGTTTAAGGGTATTATAAATTTTAAGGTTTGCCTCTTTTCCGGCACCGTCATTATCGTTTGCGAGGACTACCTCTTTAATCTGAGAATTTTCCTGCAAGCGTGTATATACAGCCTTATCTTTGCCTGTGCCGCATGTGGCAAGATACGCAAATTTATCTATTGGCTTATTCTCCTGCTTCTTCAAAGTCATTATTGAGAGCGCGTCTATAGGCGCTTCACAGACATAGAGCTTTTGTGCCTTGGGGCTGTTGACTATCCAGCCGATATCCTGACGGCTTCCGGCAACGTCACGTTTAAAAGATGAACCTGTGAGAGTTGTATGCCTTGTTGCAAATGCGGCTTGGCCGTTTTTATCTTTGCCGACGAAGACGACGTTGTGCTTGGTATCTTCGTAAATCAATCCATCTTTGATGCACTGCGTCACGATTGCCGCATCCAGGCAGCGGGTCTTTACCAGGTAAGCGTAAGCGCGGCTGTATTTGCCCTGCACTTTTTCAGGCAGGATAAGTTCCTTCTTTTCAGGCGGCTTTTCCTGTGGAACTTTCTTCTCACAATGCTGTGCAGTAGAAACATTATTATTATTTACGTACTGTTCCCTGAGCGCTTTTATTGCCTGATCTTTGCTGTACCCACCGAAGTGCATGACAAAATCAATAGGTGAGCCCCCGGTGCCTGCTGAAAACTGATAATAGCTGTTCGTTTCAGGGTAAATTCGTACACTGTCATGTTCCGCAAGGGAATAGTAACCGCCAACCTTTACAGGCGTAAGCCCCATGTCTTTTGCAACAGTCAGGAGAGACACTTCATTCTTGATATAATCCAGGGCATCAAACGGCTGCTTCTGATATTGTGAACGAGATGTCATCGGTTCCTTTTCTAGATTATGAGGCACTTTTTGCAGAATATTTTCTATTTTTTGATCTATTGGCTGAAGCTTTTGATTAGTTTCTGCAAGCTTATCACGGGCTTCATCTAAATGGTCTTTCCACCAGCATCCCCAATCATATTCGTCAGGATTATTATCCTTTGGAGGATTGTCTTGATAGCTAAGCATCCGCGAATAAAAATCAGCAGCCTTTTGTAGACTGCATTGCGAAAATAATAAGGCAACAAGAGCCTTATCGCTTTTACAGCCTTCCGGTAATTTTTCAAGTTTGCTGTCAACTCGCTTTGAAAGGAGAAAATCCTGGCGTGCATATTCTCTGCGATCAACATAGCTATTTGATTTCTTGCCCTTAGAGGGTGTCAGTGCACGAAGGGATTCGGGTATCCTCTTATTTTCTTCAATAGCTTTATTCAAAACCGACATTTGTTCAGGCAGGTAATTCTTTCTAAGGAGTATATTTAAGTCATATCCACAGCTGAGAGCATACTTGATTTCTTTTGCAACAAGTTCAACATCAGGGCTGTAATTGTCTATTGCATCGCCTTCCAAACCCATGTCATATAAAGATGTATCAGGGTCAAAACCATTGTAAATGAAGTCATTCATAAACTTACAATCAGAAGGATAGTATTTCTTTGCAAACTCCATAACTTCTTTGTGGCTCTTTGATTGATAATTAGGATCCTCAGGATCGTATGTTGGATAACGCTGCTTTTGTTGTCTAACCATAGCCTTGTCAAACATAGGCTGCATTTCTTTGCGCAGGCTGAAATATGATTTATTGACAGCCTTCAGCACGGAGGAAAGGTCAAAGCCTTTTAACTTTGTGCATGCGCGGTAGTTATCCGTTAGGTGCTGCTTCCTTGAATCAGTTAGTTCAATGCCAAAGCGTTTTTGCAGCATAATGGATATTGCATCGGCTTCTAATTCCCTGACAGGCTCTGGGATATTAAATGCTTCCCTGCTGTTGTGCATCAATGCATGGCCAAGCTCATGAGTAAGGGTGGAAAGCCGTTCCGTGTCATTCAACTTATCGCTGATACGAATAACGTTTTCTTTTGGATAAAAAGCTCCCCGCAAAGAAATGGACTGTAAATCCGCTTCCTTTACGGGGATACCTTTGCTTTCCGCAAACTGTTTTACTGCTTGGTAAAGTTCTGCATGCTGCTTTGATGAATAACCCATGTCATAAAACCGGGGATAATCTTCAGGCGGGCAGTCGGTCTGTGATATATCAAAAACCGTGCCAATGCCGAAGCGCGTGTATGTAACTGTTTTCAGTTTACCGGAGGCAATTTTTTCTTTCTCTTCTGGTGTGGCGTCAGCAACACGCCTGTATTGTCTTTTACCATTTTGTTCGCCTAAAGGAATTAGTTCCGTCCTTATAGGATAAAGGACTTTAATGCCGTGCTGGCCTTTACATACGTGATATCCTTTTTGACTCCAGCCTCGGTAGCTTGCCACAAAAGTTGCGTTGGGATTCTGCCGCAGAATCAGAATACTGTTATTTAAAGAGTAATTCCAAAACCGGTTTTTAAATTCAAGCAACTCGGACATTTTGTCCGGGTCAGCTTTGTATCCGTCGATTACCGATTTAAGCGCCTTTCGGATTTCTTCGAGCTTATCCTTCTGTCTTGAATAATTGTTTGCCATTTTCAAAGCCCCCTTGTAGCCGTTTCAATTTCTTTTTTAATTGAGCCTTCGGCTTTTTCAGCTGGCGTCAATTCATCAATGAGAGCCACTGTTCCAATATCGAAGGCTTCCGGATCCGCTTCAAGATAATAAAAGTTTCCATTGTCGTCCTGATATAGGACAGCGCTGCTCAATTTTGCCACGGCTGTAGCTATGACCGATTCGTTCACTGGGCTTTCATCTTCATAGACATCTAAATTTCTTTTTTGCATATTTATTCGCCCTTTCATTGAGATTTATCCCTTTCCAGAGTAAAATGATTTGGAAAGGAGGTGTTAATTTTGAACGACGAGAAACAAATCATTCACGACCTTGCCTTGATTGTTGTACAGCATCAGTATGGGGAACTGATGAATAGCACGCAGGCCAGAGACGTGTCATACGAAAAATTGGCTAAAAAGCTCGTGGGATACTATAACTCTGCCGTAACTGAACTCCAAAAAAATGCCAAAATAATCAATTCAGCGTATGACAACAACAACAGTTCTACCTAACAACGGTATCTCTATCACTTTCGGCTCTTCTTTCGACTGCTTCGGAAGGAGAGCCTCTTCAGTTTCCTTTAATAGATATTTAAAATACTCCTGCTTAAACCAATCATCTCCATAGCTCTTGGCCATTTCTGAAAGTTTCTGCAGTGCTGCTTCATGTTTCGTGACGTCCGGACGGAGGCTCCTTAAAAATTCATATGGTTTTCTTGTACAATAAAAATCGATTTTCGAGTAATCGGGAATTTTCAGTTCTGCACTGTCTTGCGCTGCAGAAGTGGAATTGTTCGTTCGGTCCGTAAAGCATTCGCCTGCTAAGCACTCACACATCTGAGTGGTAAGTGCATACAAAGCATTGCGATCTTTTTCTTCAATTTTTCCGTCGTCTTTTAAAAGGTCAAAGGCGTCAAGAAGATGATAAAATAAGGAACATGCTTTTTTTCTGTCAATCATTTTTTATCTTTCCTTTCGTTTTTTATTGCTGCTCCATAAATTCAGACTCATCGAGCGTTTCAGGCGGTTCATCAGTGCCGGTAGTTTGTTCTGCTTGATTGTTTAAATCCTTTTTGCTGCTGCAAAATTCAAACTTATCTACGACAATACAAGGTCCATAGGCACGCCCTTTTTCTTTGTCAAACTGAGGTACATGGAGGCTTCCCTGGACAAAAAGTTTTTCGCCTTTCTGCAGTGTTTTAAAAAGGAATTCACCAGTTCCGCCCCATGCGGTAACTTTTATAAAATCTGTGCTGTTTTTTCTCTGCTGACAGGCAAGACGGAATTCGCATACTTTGTAATCTTTTCCGTCCTTTGTGTGTCGCTGAATTCTCGGGTCAGCTGTGAGCCGGCCAACGGCAACTGCTTCAAGCATCTTTATCGTCTCCCTTATTCTGCAGGTTCATCTGTTTGATTTTATCATGCTCCATACCTAAAAGGCTCATACGGTTCAAAATGCTATTGGAAATTGTACCGACGCGGCTATGATGTTCCTCAATAACCGGCTGCTCTTTATCCGTTGAGGTACTTTCTTCTGAAACATACTGCCAGATGGTATTGAGAGTAACACTTCTGCTATCCCATAAGCATTCTGATATATTTAATATTTTGTACCTCCTGCCTGGCGGTCGAGTTCCAAGATGTACAATTAACGGGAATGCCAAGCAGACATTCCGCAGGGCTTCTTCGTAGCTGCATTTGCAGTGCTTCTCAAGGCTAAGGGCAAGGCATTTAATTCCATCGGCCGGATATTTAGCCGTAGACTGTGCCACGACAGCTGAAACTTGCGTACTTGCCAGTACGGCCAGCGGTGTCTGAAAATTAAAGGCGAGGATATCCACACCGCCGCCGTGTGCATCAAAAAGCAAAGTTTTAAGCATTTCATCGTTTATCAGCAGGGAATCATCAATTTCACGGCAACCCGTTTCTAATATTTCCTTTGACATTTCGGCGGGAACAGAATCGACCAAATACTTCATGAACGTTGTTTTGCCGGATTTGGGAATGCCGGTTAAAAGGATAGAAACACCATGAGTTAAGGCATCTTTTAAAAAGCTAAGCTCCTGTTTTGCTGCAAAGCCGTCAGTCAGATAATTACGCTCTGAAAAGACTCTGTGTATCCGTTTTTCAATGGCACAGCGAATTCCGTCTTTAATTGCAGGAGGCCGAAAAACAGTTATATCCGCATCTAAAGATTTTAGTTTTCCATAAACAAACGGAAGGCCTGTTTTAAGACCTGATTCTGCTAAAAGGCGGTCTATTGTTTCAATAGCTTGCTGCAGACTTAAAAAGCCAGTCACTTTGTGTGACTGGCCGTTGCTAAACTGTATTGATATGTTATTCCAATTAGTAATAATAATTTTGGATACCCAGATATCGTCTAATAAGTCAGTAAGGACTGAATACTGAAAAATATCATTGTAAAGCCTGTTGATCAAATCTTCATTAGATAATCCATCAACAGATATGTCTGAATGAAGAAGATATTGCTGTATAGCCATCATTGTTTTCATTTTCCGGCTCATTGGCGGGCCGGTGTCCTTATTTATCTGCCAGAACAGCTCTTTTTGTTTCTGTCGAATCTCATCGAGAAG
>ENA-UOOM01001939-UOOM01001939.1-fermentation-metagenome-genome-assembly--contig:-NODE-1939-length-18451-cov-6.011796_pt1 | contig 18451 bp, 14 predicted proteins | sample MGYA00245781_ERZ724031 | MGnify/ENA primary metagenome ERZ724031 (study PRJEB28704, sample SAMN03018317) | fermentation metagenome | biome: anthropogenic terrestrial biome; feature: soil; material... | reverse complement strand
TGTCTGATGCCTATTATTATAAATCAATATCGGCTTTAAACCTTGAAAATAACGATGCTGACAAACAAATAAGAGAGTTTATAAGTCTATTTCCTAATAGTTCAAGGAAGAATAATGCTTTTTTCAATCTTGCAAACTTCTATCAAAAGCAGGATAACTTCACCAATGCAATAAAAACCTATAAGGAAATAGAGTATTCCTCATTAACAAAGGAGCAAAAGCAAGAGTATAATTACAAACTCGGCTATTGTTATTTCAATAATGGCGACCTTGTAACTTCTAAGAACTATTTTGCCTCAGTAAAAGAGACCAAAAGCAAGTATTCCTCACCTTCAACTTACTATTATGCACATATACTTTACAGCGAAAGGAAATTTGATGCTGCATTAAAAGAGTTTAAGTCTTTAAGAAACGATAGGAATTTCAGAGGGATTGTTCCTTACTACATATCTCAAATCTATTATTTACAAGAAAACTATCAGGAGTTAGTAAAGCAAGCTCCTGAGCTTTCAAGTCTTTCTAATTCTAAGCGTTCTAACGAAACCAATCGTATGCTTGGGGAGGCCTATTGCAAATTGGAGCGTTACCAAGATGCAATTCCTTATTTGGAGAAAGGGGTTAAGAACAACCCTTCGGCAAGTCGGGAAGACAATTACTTATTGGGCTACACCCTTAGCCGAAATGGACAATACCAAGAGTCTATTCCTCACCTTACCAAAGCTTCACAAGATAAAGACTCTTTATCTCAAAATGCTTTATACAATTTAGGCTATGCTTATCTTAATACAGGCGATAAGATGTCTGCTCGTTCCTCCTTCCAAGAGGCTTATAACTTAGAGTATGACCCAAATATTCAAGAAGATGCACTTTTAAACTTTGCAAAACTTTCCTATGAATTACCCAACCCTTTCAATGAAACGATTAAATCTTTCCAGCTCTATTATGACAAATACCCTAAGAGTAAGAAAATAAATGAAGTTAAGGAGTATTTGGCTCAGCTTTATAGTAGTTCTAAGAACTATCAAGGAGCATTAAAGCTAATTGAGGAGCTCCCTTCAAGAACTAAGGAGATGAATCAGATTTATCAGCGTATAGCATTGAATAGGGGAATAGAAATTTTCAATGAAGGGAAGTATCAAGAATCAATAAAGCTTTTCAATAAGAGTTTAGAGAACCCATTAGACAATATCTTAACAGCTTCGGCTTATTTTCTTAGAGGAGAGGCTCAGTATCGTTTAGGTAATTACGAGGGAGCAATAAAGAATTTGAATTCTTTTTATAGTGTGCCTTATGCAAGTAAGAGTCCTTATTTTGGCAAGGCGAACTATTCTATGGCATACAATTATTTCCAACAAAAGAAATACAAACAAGCCCAAGATTATTTCAATAGATACATTAAGAGTGGGGGAGGCGAAAATGCAAAGTTAATAGCAGATGCTCATAATAGGATAGGGGATTGTTATTTTATGAATAGGAATTTTGAACTTGCAGCACAAGAGTATGATTATGTTATTAATGCAAACCTGATTGATGTTGATTATGCCACTTATCAAAGAGCTTTATGCACGGGAGCAATGGGAAGTGTTGATGCCAAATCAAGCATCCTTCAAAAAGCCTTGACGGAATATCCAAACAGCTTATACAGAGCAAGTATGTTATTTGAGCTTGCTAATAGTTATTTAGTTTTAGAGCAAAATCAAAAGGCCTTAGAAACCTATCAAAAGGTTGTTGAAGAACATCCTCAATCTGTTCACGTAAAGTCGGCAATTGGCAAAATAGGTATGCTATACTATAAGGAAGGAAAAGATGACTTAGCTCTAAAAACCCTTGACAAACTTGTAAAAACATATCCTACAACAGAAGAATCAAAAGCAGGGATGAAGAGTATTCGTTCCATATACGTGGACAATAATAAGGTTGATGAATATTACGATTACGTAAAAACAATTCCTGATGCCGATTACACCGTTAATGAACAGGACTCCATAACTTACCAAGCCGCAGAGAATGTTTATATGAACGGCAATTGCGAAAAGGCAATAGATGGATTTAATAGTTATCTGGATAAATTCCCTATTGGATATTTCTCGGTTAATGCACATTATTATTTGGCTGATTGTTTAATGAAACGCAACAGTAAGGATAGTGCCTTAACCTCTTATCTCTTTGTTTGCACAAGTCCTAAGGGTATGTTTACAGAGAAGTCAGTATTAAATGCTGCAAATATAACTTATGAACAGAAGAACTATTCCAAATCAAACGAAATGTTTAGGAGGTTAGACCAAGAAAGCGAAATCAATAGCCATAAATCTATGGCAGAAATCGGAATTATGAGAACAGAGTTTTATTTAAAACATTACGATTCGGCAATGGTCTATGCTCAAAAGGTTCTTTTGCAAAACAAAACAACCAATATAACTAATGATGAGGCTAATTACATAATTGCTAATAGCTATCTTCATTTGGGCGACACCACAAAGGCTCTTGGAGAATTTAATAAGCTAAAAAAATCAAAGAATGGAGAATACTCAGGTCAGGCAAACTATGTCTTTGCCGAAGATGTATTCAATAATAAGAAGTATGACCAAGCCGAAAAACAGATATTAGCTATCTCTGCCAACCCAACAAGTGAGTATTGGTTGGCTAAGGCAATTGTTCTTTTGGGAGATATTTATGTGATAAAGAACAAAAACCTCTTAGCAAAGCAAACTTATCAGAGTATTGTGGATAACTATGATGGAGAAGACTTAGTGGAAATAAGCAAGGCTAAGATAAATGCCATTGAAGAGAAAGAAAATAAAGATAAGGCAAAGGAAGAAGAGAAAATTCAGAAAGCAAAGGATGAGGTTGATGAAATATACATTGACCACAACCCTTCTGCAACAGAAAATGCTCCAAAAAACTAAACCTTAAAACATCAATAGAATTAAACTTAAAAGAATTGAGATATGAAGACCATAAATAATATAATACTATTTGTTTTTCTGACATTAATTAGTTTTGGATTAATGGCACAAACAACAAATCCCGACACCAATAATGCTAAACCAAGAACCAACCTAAACGAAAGTGTTATCATTACAACCCAATTTGACCCTGTGGTTAATGAAGCAATGAAACTATCGGAGAACCCAAGCATATTTGACACTACCCCTGCTGTGCCAGAGTTCCAATACGAGATAATCAATAAGATATATCCAACCAAATTGGCTGTTGCCGAAATCAAACCAGCAAAAGTAAAAGGAGAGCCCATAGCCAAGCTTTTCAACGGCAATGTTAAAGCAGGCATTGGAACATATTTAACTCCTTTTGTAGAGGGACTCTATTCGGAAACAAGGAATAAAACATTCCTGTACTCCATTTACGCAAGACATTACTCCTCACATTGGTCAATAAAAGACTATCCAAAGAATCATTTTGCCAACAACGATATAAATCTATACGGAAAGAAGATTTGGGATAAATTCTATATAGATGCAAAAGCATACTATAATAACTCAATCAATTACTATTATGGATTTAATAACCAAAACTTAAAACTAAAAGCCGAAAAATACAGAACTCTTTGGCATAATGTTGGATTTAAAACAACCTATGCAAGCCTATACCGAAACGATGATGCCTTTCATCATAAGCTAAGCATAGGAGTAGAAGATTTATTTGGTAAATGGACAACCAACGAACTTAACTTCAACGCCCTATTGGAAGCTTCCAAACGATTTGAACTCTTCAATAAAGACAAACAAACCATAGGACTTCAATTAGATTACCGCCATTTTGTATTCAGATTTGATACCAATACTTTTGTTAATGCTCCTTATTTTATGCCATCTTATCCAATAGTTAATCCAAGCTACAATACAGCAATGCTAATAATCAGACCTTATTTTGACTTTAAGATAAGCAAATTCCAACTCCACACAGCCCTAAGCTTTGTTCCAACATTTGGTTCAGAAACTAATTTTAGCATCCTTCCAACAGCCATAGTCTATTTCCCGATAATAAATAAGAAACTCTATTTTGAAGGAGGAATAGAAGGTGGTACAGAAAGAGTATCTTTAAATACTTTAAGGATGGAAAACCCATATATAAGCCCATATCTTGATATAAAACCAACCTCCAATCTCAAACTCTATGCATCGCTCAACTCAACATTCTTAGAAAGCTTAGGCATAAACCTTCAAGCAGGACTACAAAACTTCCAAAACCATCATTTCTACACCTTTGACACACTTGCACAACTAAATAATATGTTCAATATAGTGTATGACGATGCAGTAAGATTTTACGCCAAGACACATATAGAATATAATATAGTTAAGGTTTTTTCACTTGCCCTTGATGCAGAGTACCAAACCTATAAAACCGAAAAGATAGACTTTGCATACTATAAACCTGCATTTATCACCTCTCTTACCCTACAATACATAGTGGCAGACAAATTCATCATAGACTTTATCCCAACCTTTAAAGCAGGACAGAAAGCAATCTATAAATTAGAAGAAAAGAAGTTAAAGCCCATTATAGATATAAACCTAAACGCAGAATACAATTATAGCGAACAATTATCTTTCTTTTTAAGACTCAATAACCTTGCTTTCCAACGCTATCAAGAATATTACAACTATCCCTCACAACGCTTTATGGGGATGATAGGAGCTTCGTTCTCGTTCTAAAAGAAGGCTAATTCTTTGAGTTGTTTTATTTCTCTGCGTATAAGAACAGCAGTGATTAACGTTGCAATGAAATCTGCAACCGGCATAGCTATCCAAACCCCACTAATACCTAAATAAGGAGGAAGGATAATCAAAAGAGGAATCAACACAATTAACTGACGGATTAAAGCAAGGAATATTGCCTGCTTAGCCTTACCTATTGACTGAAACAAATTGGAAGAAACTATCTGAAAACCGGCAATAGGATAAACAATAAACACAATCCGAAACCCCTTAATAGCAATCTGAACCAACTCCTGGTCAGTAGTAAAAGCCATAGTTATAGCTCTGGGAAAAAGTTCCACACAAATAAAAGCAATAATCATAATCAGAACCCCCCATTTCACAGCCTTATAATAAGTTTCTAAAACCCTGCCATAGAGCTTTGCCCCATAATTGTAACCAACAATAGGCTGCATACCCTGAGTTATACCAAAAACAACCATCACAAAGATAAAAGAAACCCTATTAATAATCCCATAGGCCCCAATAGCAAGGTCTCCACCGTGTTTTTGCAAACTATAATTAATTAAAACCACAACAAAGCAAGCAGCAGCATTCATAAGAAAAGGAGACATCCCAATAGAGAAAATATCCAAAACAATCCTCCTATTAAACCTAAAAATCTCTTTAGAGAAATAAACTACCTTATTTTTTTTCAGGAATATAAAGCAAAGCCATATTAAAGCCACAAACTGCGAAATAACCGTAGCCCAAGCCGCCCCAGCAATACCCCACTCAAAGACAAATATAAAAATTGAAACAAGAATAATATTGATTATTACTGAGAATATCGTAACCATCATAGCCAGTTGTGGATTTCCGGATGAGCGTACAATAGCATTTAAACCAAAGAAAAGATGAGTTACAACATTTCCAATCAAAATAATGAACATAAAATCACTTGCATATTTAATTGTTTGGTTGCTTCCTCCAAAGAAATAAAGAATTTCATCCAAGAAAGGCAGGGTAAAAGCCGTGAAAAGTGTTCCAATACCAATACTTAAAATAACCACATTCCCTAAAACCTTTCTTGCATATTTATTATCCTTTCTACCCAAGCTAATCGAAACAATAGAAGCCCCACCAACACCCACCAAAGTTCCGAATGCCGCAGCCAGGTTCATTAAAGGGAAAGTAAGAGCCAAACCCGATATAGCCAAAGCCCCAAGTTTCTGCCCAATAAAAATACTATCCACAATATTATACAACGAAGAAGCAATCATAGCCACAATAGCAGGCAAAGCATACCTGCGCAACAGGCTACCAGTCTTTTCTCTTTCTAATAAAATTGATTTATCCTCACTCATAAATTAGTTTGCAAAGGTACAAATAAATTATCTCCTTTGCCCAACAAATAAAACAGCTTTTCATAATATAAACCTTATGACCAGTAAGAATTTACTTTCCATTAAACTACCTCTTTATTTCAGTAAATTAGAATCAAGTTATAATAAATTAGAACTTAGTTTTAGAATAATGGAATTTGATTCTAAAATAACAAAACTTTATCTAATTTTGTATGTTATGAGTAAGGAAAAGAATTATTATTTTGGTTATGGCTGTAACTTTTCGCCACAATCAAACGTCTTGCTTATGAATATAGCTAAAAACAAAAGAACCTACAACAAAACTAAATGACATTAGAAGATTACAATCAATGCGTTATTGACTATTCCAAAGGGGTTTACAGGTTTGTTTTTAAGCAAATCAACGACTCAGAAAAGGCAAAAGACATAGTGCAAGAGAGTTTTTTGAGATTATGGCAAAAGAGAAAGGATATTGATGTTAAGAAAGTGAAAGCCTATCTTTTTAATACTGCATACCACAAGCTGATAGATGACATTAGAAAGGATAAGTATTTGGAAGACGAAACAAAGATTGTAGAGAGGGGATACCAATACCAAAACCCAGATGTAAAAGATATAATCAATGATGCATTAAATACTCTTCCACAAATACAAAAATCAGTTCTTTTATTAAGAGATGGACAAGGTTATAGCTATAATGAAATAGGGGAAATACTAAATTTAAGTCAGCAACAAGTTAAGGTATATATTTATAGGGCAAGGGTAAGTGTGAAAGAATACATTAAAGATGTTAATAATATAATTTAATAATTTTAAAAGAGAATGATTAATAAGGAAAATTATCAATCGTATCTTCTTGATAGAATAGAAGGAGTTCTATCGGAGAAAGATAATAAGGAATTGGACAAGTTCTTAGAACAAAATCCAGAGCTTATTCCTTTGGAAGATGAATATGATAATAATATAAAGATAGACGACAATTACGGAGTAGTATATCCAAATTTTGATAATCTTATACGCTCTGAAAGAAAACTTATGCCAATTATTATTAGATACGCTTCAATTGCTGCAATGGTAACCCTCTTAATAACAGTTACCATACTCTTGTTTAATAATGGAAAAGAGAAACAACAAAGTATTCCTATTGCAAAAACAATCCCAAAAGATATAAATGAAAACACCGATATAGAATTAGTAGAACCCTCAACCATTAAAAGAGAGAAAACAATAATAAATAAATTCCCCAAACCAATTGCCAAAAACAATGAAAAAATAGAGAAGATAGAAGAAAACACGTTGGTTAATGCAGAAACTAAATCGGAGCTTATAGCCATTCAAACCTCAGATACAATTAAATTAGTTGCAAATAATCTAATAGAATACGTTGAACTATCTGAGCCGAAACCAAAGATAGATACAATATATATATATACTAATTGGCTTTGCAGGTATGAGAAAACACCGACAAAGCAACCTTACCAAAGAATACAAAACTCAATAAGAGGATTTCTTGCAAACAAATAATAAAGAAATAATAACTAAAAAATAAGATTAAAATGAGAACTAAATTATTTATTTTAACCCTTGTCCTTTCCTATGGATTAAATTTAGCAGGACAAGAAAAAGTTGTTTATATAGAACAACCCATAGAGAAGAAAGTAAGTCATATCAGATTATCTAAAAATGCAGAGGCGGATATTTTATATTCCAAATCATCAGCAATGGGAAATCCCTCCAAATTACAAATAACTTCAACAGGGATAGATAGTAGCTTGATTGGGGATTTGCGAAATGTTTGTAAATTAATTGACGATACTCTAATTGTTTATGAGAATAAAAGGCTAAAAGAGAAACGGATTAGGCTCTTAATAACAACCAAAGAGCCCATAATTTCAATAACTTTGGATAGTAATGCGAAAGGAAAAATAGAATTTAAAGAAGACATTGAACACTTCAAGTTAATTGCCAACGAGCATTCAGGATGTGTTTTCACTTCATCAGTAAACGCTGACTCAATTATTGTTGTGGGTAAATCTTATTCAGAGATTATATTCTATGATATTTATGTAGATAAAAGTATAGAGTTAAACCTTGAATCAAAAGCAAACTTTGATGCCAAAAAAGGAGGATTTAATCCCGCAGGAGCTCAATCATTTTCCTTTCCAAAGGATGCAAATATTTACTTTTTCGGAAGTAAGTATCCAAGAATGGAATCTAACATAAATAAATCCAATTCACCAATATCTCAAACGGAAGAAAAGCAAGTTAGAATAGGCTATCCAGGGTCTAATCTCGGAATTGGAATGAATTCTTTAACTACATTAGCCAACGATAAAACCTATAATTCGACCATAGGTATATCTTCCACAATAGCATTTTGGTTTCCAATTTATTTAACAAAGAAGCATAGCATATATACAGGTTTTTCTATGACTACTGATCAAATTTATATGATAAATCCATTAACAATAAAAGACGAAAAATTGACTATTTTTGACATAGATAGTGAAGTTGGCATCTCAAATTATAACTCTAAGATATCAACTCTTAACATAGGTATTCCGATAGTTTTTGAATACACATTAAACCCTAAAAGAAAATTTGGGATAATGCTTGGCGTAACTCCGAGCTACGTATTAAAAGGGAAAAATTTTGGATTGATAAATACATTTGAAAGAGATAATAGAAACTATACAGAAACATTTAATAACAATAATATATTAAACAGATTTCAGTTAGACGCAAGATTTTCGCTAAATTATAGTGCGTGGCAGCTATTTTTTGATTATGGGTTAATACCTCTTTTAAAAACAGAGAAAGAGAGGGCTGTTAATGTGTTAAGAATAGGTTTAGCTGTGGATATGATGAGGTATCTGGAATATAATAAATAGAAAATTCTCTCTTCTTCCACCTTACCGCCCCGTCATTGAATTATTTTATCCCCAAACTCCACTCACCCTGCCCCAAACCCCACTCTCTTACCCCCAAACCCCACCTTTTCAGCCTATTATACCCCCTCACCACCCCGCCACTCCCCCTCACTGCCAAGCTCCTCCACCTTGCCGCCCCGCCCTTGTAGAAAATTTGGTTTTTATGGAAGGGGCGGGTTTCTTTATGGAAAGAGTAGGGTTTCTTTTAGAAGTGGAAGGGTCTTTTATGGAAATGGTTGGCTTTTTTATGGAATGGTGAGGGGCTTTAATGGAGTAAAATCAAGTTTTAATTAGGTAAAGTCAATTTTTTATGGAGTAAAATCAAGTTTTAATGGAGTAAAATCAAATTTTAATGGGGTAAAATTATGGATTAACGGAACCTGATTTAAGTGAAATGGAACTTGAGCGTTTTTTAACGGAACCTGAGCGAATTTTAACGGAACCTGAGCGTTTTTTAATGGAACCTGAGCGTTTTTTAACGGAACCTAATTTCGCTCAGGTTCCGTTAAATTTTGCTCAGGTTCCATTATAATTTTTAGGGATTTTCTTTAATGGCAATTAATTGAGACTTAGCTGTTTAGGTATGGAATTAGGGTATGAGCAAAGGGAAGAAAAGGGTGTTTTTGTGGTAAAAAAGGGCTTTAAACGGAACATGGAGCGTTTTTTAACGGAACCTGAGCAAATTTAAACTCCACTTAAATGTTTTTTAATGGGACTTGTTTTTTGGGGAAGGGGTGTTTTTGGGTTTTTTATGGTTGTTTCCTGGGGGGAGGCGGTTGTTTTGCTTTGGGATATGGGTATTGGGTGCGAATATATTTCAACCCAATATGTGTTCAAAGAATTGCCAGAGCGGTTCTTCTGGAACTGGTGCAAGAAATGTCATCTTTTGTTTTAGGGTTGGGTGTTCAAGTGTTAGTTCTCTTGCGTGTAGGGAAATTGAGCTGACTTTGTTGCTTCTGCCAAACCCGTATTTTAGGTCGCCTTTTATGGGGCAGCCTATGTTGGCTAACTGAACTCGGATTTGATGGTGTCTGCCTGTTAATAGCTCTATTTCTAAGAGGTTATAAAACTCGCTTTTGGCTAATAAACGATATTTCAATTCGGCGTATGTGCCTTTTTCGGTGTTGTGGGTAATGTAGGATTTATTTTGTTTTTCGTCTTTTTGAAGGTAATTTCTTAGTGTGTCTTCTTTTTGGGGAGGGGCATTGCGGACTATTGCCCAATATTTTTTTGTAAAGAGTTTGTCGTGGATTTGTTTGTTGAGCCTTATGAGTGCCTTTTCTGTTTTTGTGAAGACAACAACTCCACTAACTGGACGGTCTAATCTGTGCACTACTCCGCAGTAGATATTGCCTGGTTTGTTATATTTTTCTCTGAGATAGTCTTTTATGTAATCAACTAAGCTATTGTCTTTGGTTTTGTCGCCGTGAACAATTTGGGAGTTCTTCTTGTTGATTACTATGAGATGGTTATCTTCAAAGAGGATTTGTTTTTCAAAGTCGTTCATCTTTTATAGTGTTGCTAAAACGGATAATCCTCCTTTAACTTTATCTTCAAGTTCTACATGAACATTTGAGTCTAATGGGATGAAAACATCAACTCTTGAACCAAATTTAATAAAACCCAGCTCTTCTCCTTGATGTACTTCTTGATCTTGTTTTGCGTAGCAGACTATTCTTCTTGCAAGTGCTCCTGCAATTTGGCGTACAACTATCTTCTTTCCTTTCTGGGTTTCTATACAAATTGTTGTCCTTTCGTTAAGGGTGGAAGATTTGGGATGTTTTGCAATCAGATATTTCCCATTATGATAATTTGTATAGATTACTTTACCTGATATGGGATAACGATTAACGTGAACATTATTAGGAGACATAAATGTAGAGATTTGAATGCATTCTGCTTTTAGAACTTCGGGTTCGTAAACCTGCTCAACTACAACGATTGTCCCGTCAGCTGAACCAATGATTTGGTTTTCATTATGGATTAATTCTCGTTTAGGTATTCTAAAAAACCTAATTACTACTAAGGCTGCTACTATTATTAGGCCAACAAGGAAATACCAATACCAGTTCCAATTGTCAATAAAGTAATTCATTAAACTTATTATTACAATAACCAATAAGGTTGTCAGAGCAATAATCTTATATCCTTCTTTATGTATATACATATTTTATATAGAATTAACTTAGACGTAAAAATAAATAACTATAAATAAAAGGAATGGTTATAAAGAGAATATCAAATCTATCTAATATTCCTCCATGACCGGGTAGTATCTTGCCGCTATCCTTAACTCCTGCTTGTCTTTTAAACATTGATTCTACCAAATCCCCAAATGTTCCGATAATACATATAATTGCTCCAAGAATCATCCAATCGAAAAACTCTAATGGGGTATTGGCCAGTTTATATAAGACTATGGAAGCAATCTGAACTGCAACTACTCCTCCGAAAAAGCCTTCCCAGCTTTTCTTTGGAGATATTCTTTCAAATAATCTTCTTTTCCCAAATTTTATTCCAACTAAATAGGCAAAGGTATCATTACACCATGCCAGAATAAAAACGCTTAAAAGAAGCATTGGAATGAAGCGATTTGGCAAAAGCAAGGGATTAACAATGAAATTAGTTAATCCCATTGGAATAACTATATATATTACTCCTAATATTGTGTAGGCTATATTGGTAAAGGGATTATCTTTCTTGCGAAAGAGTTCCACAATAAATATTGTAAAGCAAAGAAGTAGGGATATAATAATTGAGTATTTTGTTTCTAATTGGAAGGCTTTTAAAATAAACCAGCTATATGTTGCAAGGGCTAATAGGTAGCCAGGAATAGTTGAAGGAGATATTTTACTTATCTTTGTGTTATTGTAGAACTCGTATAATGCTATTAAAGCAATTAATCCAAAGAATACAGCAAGAATAATAGGGTCAAATACTATGGCAAGAATAACTCCTAATACGTAAACTGCACCTGTAATTGTTCTAATTGTAATATTTTTCATCTTTTTGATTAGTTTGATTGAATTAAATTTTCCACAGTAAAAAGATATAACTCCTTTATTTCTTCTTTCAAAAGATAGCTTGGATTAATTATTGTAATATTTTGAGGTGTTTCTTCTACCAATTGGTTAAGGCTTGATTTTATATCTGCGGCTATTTGAGAGGTAAAAGCTATAATTATTAGGATGTTTGGAAGTTGAGTAAGGGTACATTGATTTGATGTAATGGTTATTGCTCCATTTGGTGCGGAAATAGAATAACAAAAACTAATGCCAACTTCGTTAGTTTCTTCCAATTTATTTGTTTGAAGCCCTTTACTACTGAGAAACTCGTTAAGTTTGGTTCCAAACGACACTATCTTATCTTCCCATTTGCGATATTTTATTAATGAATTGAGTTTATCAATCAAATCATCTTCATCTTTACAATAAATAAACCTTCCTCCAAACTCAGCAATATTATTAGCAAAAGCCATCATAGGGTCATCATCAATAGGATTATAAACATCAAGCTCCATATTCAGATTAGGATAAGGAATATCTGCCTTATTAAGCAAAGAATTGCGTAAGATTTTTAAAATTTTCTCCTTTTCAGAATTGCCTTTCATTAAATCTTTGTTACTTATTCTTGTATTTTAGAGTTGTCTTCGGTAGAGCTAATATTCTTGTCGCTACTTTCATTATTATTATCTTCTGAACTAATCTTTTCAGAATCTTGTTCCTTGTCTTTATCAAAAGGACGCTTTCCAAAGATTAGTTCTAAGTCTTCTCTAAAAATAACCTCCTTTTCCACAAGCTGCATTGCAAGTTTATCAAGCTTTTCTCTATTCTCTATTAATATATCTTTTGCCTTCTGGTAAGCCTGATCAATCATTTTGCGTATCTCTATATCAATCTGCTCTGCTGTCTTTTCAGAGAAAGGCTTAGTAAAGCCATATTCTGACTGACCTGATGAATCGTAATAGCTAAGGTTCCCTATCTTATCATTCAATCCATAATAAGCAACCATTGAATAAGCCATCTTAGTAACTCGTTCAAGGTCGTTCAAAGCTCCGGTTGAAACCTCTCCGAAAACAATGTCTTCGGCAGCTCTTCCTCCCAATAAAGAAATCATTTGATGTAATAATTGAGACTTTGTGGTAATTTGTCTTTCCTCTGGCAAATACCACGCAGCACCAAGAGCCTGTCCACGAGGAACAATAGTAACCTTAACCAAAGGATGAGCATGCTCTAACATCCAACTAACTGACGCATGTCCTGCTTCATGGTATGCAATTGCTTTCTTCTCGTTAGGAGCAATCACTTTATTCTTCTTTTCCAATCCTCCAATTATTCTATCCACAGCATCAAGAAAGTCTTGCTTACCTATCAATTTCTTATTATGTCTTGCTGCAATAAGAGCCGATTCATTACAAACATTAGCAATATCTGCCCCTGAAAAGCCAGGGGTTTGCTTTGCAAGGAAATCTGTATCAACCTGCTTCTTATCAAACTTTAAGTTCTTAGTATGTACCTTAAATATTGCTTTTCGTTCCTCTAAATCGGGCAAATCAACATGAATCTGTCTGTCAAATCGTCCTGCACGAAGTAAAGCCTTATCTAAAACATCTGCACGGTTGGTTGCTGCAAGGATAATAACCCCTGCATTTGTTCCAAATCCGTCCATCTCTGTTAGGAGTTGATTGAGCGTATTCTCTCTTTCGTCATTAGAACCGGAAGCAAGATTTTTCCCTCTTGCTCTTCCAATTGCATCAATCTCATCAATAAATATAATACAAGGAGCCTTTTCCTTTGCTGTTTTAAATAAATCTCTAACCCTTGAAGCACCAACTCCAACAAACATCTCCACAAAATCAGAACCCGAAAGTGAGAAGAAAGGAACCTTTGCTTCGCCTGCAACAGCTTTTGCTAATAAGGTCTTTCCTGTTCCAGGAGGCCCCACAAGCAATGCTCCTTTTGGAATTTTCCCTCCAAGGTCTGTATATTTCTTAGGGTTTTTCAGGAAGTCCACAATTTCCATTACTTCAAGTTTAGCTCCCTCCAAGCCCGCAACATCAGCAAAGGTAATCTTAGTGTCATTATCTTTATCATATAAACGAGCCTTTGATTTCCCTACATTAAATATTCCTCCTCCCATTCCTCCAGAACCAGAACTTCCCCCTCTCATCATACGGAAGAAAACAATCCAAATAATTATTAAGATAATGAAAGGGAATAATAGAGATAAACTTTCGCCCCAAAAGTTCTTACGAGTAACAGGAGTTAAATTAATTCTGTGAGAACTTATTATTTCATTCTTGCGAACCATACTCTCAATCCCAATAGTATCCCTTGCTATCCATTGGTTTTCTACATCCTTCAATTGGTCTCTAAAATAAGTGAAATCCCCAAACTTATAAGTATAAAAAGCATCCTTTGGATAAGACTGAGTGCCAAAAAAATTAGTCTTAGGCTTTAAGTCATTATATGTAGTATCCGTTTTGATAGCATCTGGCTTAATATAAACCTCAGCATAGTCTTTATTAATAACATTTATTTTAGAGTAGTCCTTTTTCAGAAGCACTTGTTCTAATTTACTCCATTGAATTTCTCTATTAATTGATTTATCACTATCTCCCGAAAACCATATAATACCAATAACGATTAATAAAGTAGCATAAATCCAATACATATTGAAGTGAAAATTCTTCTTAGAGTTTTTTCCTAATGGTTTTTTGAAATTATTTTTCTTATTTTTTAAATCCATAATAATCTTAATGTAAAAATGCTATTCAATATTGTCTAAATGAGATTGCGGAGCATCTTTCCACATCTGTTCAATCCTATAAAAATCTCGTGCTTCTTCAAGCATAATATGAACTATCACATCAAAATAGTCCAACAAAACCCATTGACAATTTTGTAGTCCCTCAATTCTTTTAGGATCTATTCCGGTTGAGGTTTTGATTTCTCTGTCCACAGCTTCTGAAATCACATCAACATGTGAAGGTGAGTTTCCTGTGCAAATAACATAGTAATCAAACAAAGAGCCTTCAATCTCTCTCAAATCAATTATAGTTATATTTTTCCCCTTTTTATCCTGTATGCCTTTAATAGCTAATTGTGATAATAATAAAGAGGAGTTGTTCTCAGTTTTTTTTCTTGCCATTTATATATTTAATATTTAACCTGCAAAGATACATTAATTTAATTTTAAACCAACAGAGTTAGATATAAAAAGTGTAAGAACCAAAAAGATTTCACTTTTAAATTAAAGAATTAAATCTCTATTCAAAAACATCAAGTTTTTTTCTATGTGTGTAAAACTACAATAAAATAAGATTTGATTTAAAGAAATTATTATTTGATTCTAATTCACTGAATCTTGATTCTAATTCACTGAATCTTGATTCTAATTTACTGAAACTTGATTCTAATTTACTGGAATTTGATTCTATAAAATTAAACGGGACTTAATTAAATTTATCTCAGAGAAAAAAATAATTATCTCAGAGAAAAATAAAATTATATAGGAGATAATTTCAAATAAGTCCCTATTAAGAGTTCTGTTTTTTTATTAATTCTTAAAGTCCTTAAAGTCTTTAAGGTCATTAAGGACTCTAAGTTCTTTTTAAATAAGTAAATTTTTATTGAATTTCTTTTGTATCTTTGCTCAAAAGATTAATTAATTAAATTATTTTCTCTTTATCCACTTACTTTTTGCTAAAAATGGTTGTTATATAGATAAAATAAGAGAAATTATTTCAGTTAATAATCAAAACAAAATAAATTATGAAAAGAATTATTACAACATTATTTATTATTGCATTTTCTTTAAATTGTTTCTCTCAACAGTTTCAATGGGCAAAGAGTTATACAGGTATTGATGCAGAAAGTAATATAAAAAGTAATTTCATTCATAAATCAGTCTTTGATAGCCAAGGTAATATTTATATTGTAGGTACCGCAACTAAAGCTGCTATGATTGATACAACATATATATTCCCTCAAAATCTTGCAGGAAATGCTACAAGTGTTTTTGTTGCAAAACTCAACCCTCAAGGAGTTCTATTATGGAGAAAATCTTTAAAACATAGCAACAATCATCATTCAAATGCTTACATTCAAATTGTGGGAGACTCATCCATAGTATTATTTTCTCCTTTTTTTAGCCCTGAAAGTAATTCTTATGAATGGTTTTTAGATACTCTAATAACAAATACTTATGGTAACCCTCCCCAATATCCTGTTACTAAAGGAAGTTATAATGCTTTCTTTACTTTAGACCTTGATGGAAATTTAATTAGTAGCCATTTTCTTCAACATAACATTATTGATTCTAATGGAGTTCTAAATCCTTATTTTAGACAATTAGAAAATTCATCTTATGGAGTTATGCCTTTCCATGTAGATAATAATGGTTGCACATATTTATTTGCTTGTTTTGTAAAAAGAGAAGGAGAGAGTTTTAATCTTCTTGTAGACCTTCAAGATACAATATATTGCGGTGGATCTCTTACACCATACAAACATTTTAAACTGTTTAAGTTTTCTCCAGAATTTGATTTGCTATGGGTTAAAGATATTATTAGAGATACTTTAGGAATCTATAATAATAGTACTTTTGAATTTCGTCCAAGAGGCTTATCTTCTGACGAGGATGATAATATGTACATAACAGGCTATATTAATCATTTCTTTCATCCCATTGAAGGGGGTTATACTCCTGATAGCACTAGATTTACTATTTTAGATTTAGGTAATAATGTAAGATTAAACATACAAGCAGGGTGTGGTAATTTTGGATTTATAATTAAGTATGATACATCAGGAGAACCTCAGTGGGCTAATCAAATGTATATAGAACCTCAATTTCCTAGCATATATCCAACTTTAATTGATACAGAATTTTATTCCTCTTCTATTAACGAAAATACTAATTCTATTTTTACATTTGCTAGAATAGGAAGTGAAGACTGTAGATTGTTTTTCGATAGTTTGCATAATATAGAATATAATGATAACTATGGGATGGGATTTATTAGATATGATAAAACAACAGGAGAATACATCTCACATGGTCTTATTTCGGCTGTTCTTGGCTCGTGGGCTTATCCTTCTGTTGCATCAATAAATAATCAGGTTTTTGCAGAAGTAAGATATAATTCATCTCTTGCATTGGAGGAATTAGATACTGTATTTACCACTCCAAATAATAGTGCTGCATTTGCAATGATAAGGTGGAAAGATAATGGAGAGTTAATTGGAGCTACAAATATTACATCTACAAGTTCCAATTATAGCTACTTTACGGCAGGTAAGACAGAAGTGAATAGTAATGGAGATTTGTTTTTAACTGGAATATTTTCTGACAACCTAACCTTAGGAAATATTACACTTAATGGTACTTCTTCTCAAAGTAATGCATTTATGGCTTTATTTCAAGACCCTGCATTTTCTCAATATTACAACAGCGTACGTTTTACAGAAACGATTTGCCAGGGAGATACCTTTAACTTTCGTGGTAGAGATTTAACAACATCAGGCATATATAGAGACACCCTGCAAGCATATAATGGACAAGATAGTATTATTGTGTTAGACTTAATAGTTCACACTCCACCAATACCTTCAATTTGTATGGTTACTGTTGATGAGAATAGTCATACTAATGTTATTTGGACAAAGAGAGATACAGTTGATTTTTATAATATTTATAGAGAAAACACTCAAAGTGGTCAATACGATTTAATGGCTACCATTCCTTTTAGTAATCCTCCTATATGGATAGATACCCTATCAAATGTTTTGATGCAAAGTTATAGATATAGGCTCTCAACAACAGACTATTGTGGCGAATCAGAATTAAGTCATCCTCATAAAACAATTCACCTTAGCATTAATCCAAACCTCTATTCTGATGCTTGGAATTTGACTTGGAATGCATATGACGATGGAATAGAGAATAATATATATGATTATTATAATGTTTATCGTGGTCCTAGTATTGATTCTTTAGAATTCATTAATATTGCAAGTGCTTTTTCTGGCAATACATATTATTATATTGACTATAATTATCCAAGTGGGATTAATTATTATCAAGTTGAAGTACTGGATTCTTCTTGCCTTTTTTCAGGATCACATATCACTATTCGCTCAAATTATGCTACTAATGACACCCTTAACTCAATAGTACATGCTGAACAAGCTAATAATAATCTAATCCTTTTCCCTAATCCAACAAAAGACGAAATAAATATAGAAACCAAAGGAGAAAGAATATATTCCTATACATTATATAATATGGGAGGACAAGAAATCTTAAAGAGTGAAAAGATAAAAGTGAAAAATGAAAAGATAAATCTCTCAAATCTTCCAAAAGGAGTTTATGTCATAAAGGTTATAACAGACAAGAATGTATATACTCGTAAAGTTATTCGGAAATAAAAAATTAAGTGTATAATTAAATACCGCCAAGGTACGGCTTTTCTGCCCACCTTGTAATTGATGCT
>ENA-UOOM01001934-UOOM01001934.1-fermentation-metagenome-genome-assembly--contig:-NODE-1934-length-18519-cov-4.349003_pt1 | contig 18519 bp, 16 predicted proteins | sample MGYA00245781_ERZ724031 | MGnify/ENA primary metagenome ERZ724031 (study PRJEB28704, sample SAMN03018317) | fermentation metagenome | biome: anthropogenic terrestrial biome; feature: soil; material... | reverse complement strand
AGGAACTGTTCCTGATGTTCAGGCTTCCGGTATTGCGCATAAGAGTAAACCGGGAGCCAAGGGACCAGGATTTACTGCCGTCCTCCAGAATCAAGCCGCCACCTTTTGCCCTAACAGTGTATTGCTTTTGCTGAACGCTGATAGATGGGAACTCCGGTATCTGATAATCGCCCTGAACAATGACAGGAATCGATGCCGGTGTGCCCGTGGAGGTCAGCGCAACACGGATCCAACTGTAATCCGTCGCAGATATGGGCCGGATCGATACGAAACTGAATACAATTATCAAAACAAGGATAATTGTTAAAACTCGCCGCACTAAACTTCACCACCTTTCAATATAATAATTGGGACCCCTATTGGGATCCTGAAGAATTTCGACACAACTCGCCGAATTCCTTTAAATTATTAATATTTTCCAATAAAAAGACCAAAATAAGGTCTTTCAGGCAACAAAAAAAGACCCGGTCAATATGATCAGGGTCTTCCTTTGGACTTCCCCATTATTGGGGCTGCGGAGCTCCTACCGGACAGGTATCTGCACAGGTTCCACAGTCTGTGCAGAGGTCTGCATCAATTTTATAGATGTCCCCCTCTGAAATGGCACCGACAGGGCATTCCGCCTGGCAGGCACCACAGGCAATACAATCCTCACTGATTTTGTAAGCCACCGAAGTCACCCCCTTACATGGATTCAAAAGCACATCATTGTTTATACGTACACATTTTATCATTAATTGTAGAAAAAGAAAAGGACCTTTTCAATAAGGTATTATATCACAGACAATCAACGCTCCGTATCTGCAATCAAAGTTCCCTGTTTGTCCACATACAGATACGTCGGGTATATGTCTATTTCAAAAGCATGTGAAATAATACAATGTGGGTCTGCAAACGTATCCACAAAAGAGGCATCTGCCTCCGTTTCCAACCCCTGTACTGCATAACAAACAGACTCGCCTGCCCTCCTAAATGAAGTATACGCTTTCAAGCAGGCATCACACCTGTCAATTCCTACAAGAAGCGGCTTTCCATCCGTCAATTGCAGCAGTTGCTCAGAGGTCGCCTGTTTTTGCGGAAGAAATTGAATCGCTTCCTGAAGTTTTGTTGAAGTCGCTTGGATCACACCATCTTCATCCAACAGATAATAAGATGGGACCCAGTCGGTAAACTTATACATCCCCCTGGCAGAAAAAGATGCTAAATAACAAAGGCTATTGCAGTCCCAAAAGTCGGGAAATCGTATTGAAGGCCGCAAAAGATCTTCATTATACTCCAACGCATGCTGCAAGATCCCTGAAAAGTAAAAAGACGAATAAAGTGTTGATGTGCGTTCCTGATATTTGCAATCCATTTTATTTTAAAATGATCAAGGGTGTGAACGATATACTCGAAGAGCATGACTATTTTATGCTCTTATGCTATACCCGGCATAGTACCCGGCAGGAGCTGAAACTCATCCAGGTTCTCAATGAACGGTATGGTGACGGTATGATATTGATTTCTTTTGACTTTAACGAAAAAATCATTTCTTCTGTTCGGGATTGTCCCCTGCCAATTGTGCTGACCAACAAATATGACAATGAAAAAATGTTGGATAATTTCGATTATGTATATGTAGATGACAGGAAGGGAATGTATTTGGCGACTGCGCATTTGATTGACCAGGGGCATAAAGACATAGCCCTGATCAGTGGAAGCCGGAGCGAACAGGTTGGCCGAGAGCGAACCGATGGCTATTCCTGCGCTTTGCGGGACGCTGATATTCCCGTCGATGAATCCTATATGGTTGAATCCGACTATACCCGTGAAGGTGGCTACAACAGTATGAAAAAACTATTGAGCCGAAAGAAAAGAATGTCTGCTGTTGTCTGTTCCAATGATTTGGCCGCAATTGGATGCATGGAAGCATGTTATGAAAGCCATGTAAACATACCCGATGACATCGCGATTGTCTCCATGGATAACACGGACTATTGTACCTGTACGCGATCCGCTCTTTCTTCCATTGATATGCAGCAGGAAGAATTGGGGCGGACAGCGGCCTCACTTTTAATGGAACGGATCAATGAAGGCCGCAAAAGGAAAAAAACCATTCGTTTGGAGCCGGAGCTTGTTGTAAGAAACTCAAGCCATAAAGCCCTGTCATGAATGTGCATCTTTCTTGTTGTTCTGTCCGAAATCTTCCTTTTCCGGGACTCTGCGGCTGCTTTTCCCCTTCTGGCTCCTGACAGAGTGAACCTCCTTCACCGGGAATTCCCTTACATCAATCGTATCGTCCTCCATGGTCATCTTTACCTTGACGGTTTGCTGCAGCAAATTTGTCTCCGTTACCGTCGCCGGACCATCCGGTGTCTCAACGGATTTGCCGATCCGGGGCATCTGTTTGCGTGCGCATTCATAAAATTCCTGTTCATAATTCAGGCAGCACATCAGTCTTCCGCAAATCCCGGAGATCTTGGAAGGATTCAGGGACAAGTCCTGTTCCTTGGCCATCTTAATGGATACCGGATGAAAATCTCCCAGAAAGGTACTGCAGCACAGGGCCCGGCCACAGGGGCCCAGTCCTCCCAGCATCTTTGCCTCATCGCGGACACCGATCTGGCGCAGTTCGATCCGGGTCCGGAACACGGCTGCCAGGTCCTTGACCAACTCACGGAAGTCAATCCTTCCATCTGCCGTAAAGTAAAAAATCAGTTTGCTGTTGTCAAAGGTAAGATCCACATCCACAAGATTCATCGGAAGATTGTGAGCTGCTATTTTTCCCTCGCCCACGCGGAAGGCTTCCTTTTCCCTGGCCCGATTTGCGGCAAGCCGTTTGTCATCCTCCTCTCCTGCTTTTCGGATAACAGGTTTGAGCGGAGATATGATCTCCTCTTCCGGGACAAGCTTCGGAGCTACCACAACGTCACCATATTCCACTCCCCGGGCAGTTTCCACGATGACATGATCCCCCTCCCCCAATTCCATGCCGTTGGGGCCGAAATAATATATCTTACCGGCTTTTTTAAACCGGATTCCTACGATTAGCTGCATGGTGCGAACCTCCCTGAAAATGCAGAAGCATATTTTCGATGGTCAGCTGATAATTTCCATTGCCTTTTAAAATCTTTCTGCTTGCCTCCACCTTTTCCATCATATCGTTTAAGTCCCTGATTGTAAAGAGAGAGGCCTGCTTCCGGAGCAGGTCAGTCTGATCCAGGTTTATGATCCGGTCCGGATCCCCGGTTTCCTTGTAGACAAGCAAATCCCGAAACCACAGGATCAAAATGTCCAGCAGATCATCCACCTGTTCCCTGTGGTCCTGGAAAACATCATAGAGCTCCAGAATCCGGGAGGATCCCGCCATGGAGAGTCCTTCCACAAGTCTTTTCCGGTTGTCCCGAAAGCTTGCGTCCTCCGCCAGGGACAGCGCCTTGCCCGGAATCCCCTGGGACAGTGCAGCATAGGTCCTTGCCTTTTCCCGGGGGAGGTTCAGCCGCTCCGTCAGGATCCCTGCCACGTCTTCCCTGGGCAGGCTTCCAATTCGAACCATCTGGCACCGGGACCGGATCGTAGGCAAAATGGAAAACGTATTGTCCGCCAGAAGGAAAAACACCGAGTGGGACGGCGGCTCTTCCAGGGTCTTCAGCAGGGCATTCTGCGCCTGCTCTGTCATCACCTGTGCGCTTTCAATAAAACAGATCCGGCTGCCGGCCTGAAAAGGCTTTACCTTCATTTTCTCCTGCATATCCCGGATTTGTTCAATGAGGATATTTTTCCTGCCTTCCTGTCGGCGGATCCACATCACGTCAGGATGGTTGCCGGTCTGAAACTGGCGGCAGGTACTGCAGACTCCGCAGGGCCTCTCTCCCGGCCCTTCGCAGATCAAAGCCTGGGCAAACAGACTGCTCAGGGTTTTTTTGCCCGAGCCAGCAGGCCCTGTAAATAAATAAGCATGAACAATCCGCCCGTCAGAGAGGATCCGATCCATCCTGCCGACAAGCCGGGATTGTCCAATGATATTATGGGTATTCATCAGATTTTCTTGAACTGCTCTATGTCCATTACAAACACCGTAGCTCCGCCCACCGTTACTTCCACGGGATAGGGCACATATACTCCCGCAGATCCGGCAACCGGCGAGGGGGAAGTGGCAACCTGCTTTCGGCTCTTACAGGCCTTTTCAATCAGCTCCATAGCATGATCCAGCCTTTCCTGATCCACACCAATCAGGAATGTGGTATTTCCCGCTCTCAAAAAGCCGCCTGTGGTAGCCAGCTTGGTGACACTGTAGCCGTCGTTCATCATGGTGGATGTAAGCTTTTGGGCATCCTCATCCTGTACAATGGCGATGATCAATTTCATACCGCAAAACCCTCCTTTTCAATGATAAGCAAATCCGATGATGCATTTTTCTGTCTTCCTCTGCCCTCCTTTATTATATCTGATTGCCATTATTTATGCAAACAGATTTTCACTGTATGCTTATCCCTGGCCGGCTTTTTTCTTGACCATCTTCAAGCGGAAGAAGTCCTCACGTTCCTTTTCCTCGAGGGCATCCTGAATGGATTTCACCAGGGCCTGATATCTAGGAATCTGGATATTCTGAAGAGCGTTGGTGCGTTTTTGAGTCCTCTTCACCTCATTGGCCAGCTTATAAACGGAAACTTCGATTTCCGCCATCTCAAGGATGAGGTATTTTACGTTATGAAAATTGAGAAGCGCCACGTCCATGGCGTTATTGGTATGATAAAAGCTGTAGTAAGGCTTCAGCTCCTCCCTGTGGAACCGGACACTGGGGATCTCCACACCCATTACGCTTTTCAGCAGGATATTGAAATCCGTTTCTTCCGGAATGGAAAGGGCAATGTCCTCCACGATACTGATGCCCATGGTAACGTTGGCCATCTGCAAAGCCTGATAAGCGGTTGCAAATGTAGTGCCAATCCGTTCCTGGATCTCCTCCGCCCGATCAATCCGGCTCATCATTTCCCGGATCAGGACATTCCGCTTCCGGTCCAGGAGTTCGTAGGCCTTCCGGGACAGTTCCAGGGAAGCCTGGGCACGCATCAGATTGGATTTTGTAGGTGTTGTATCAGCCATCCGATTCACTTCCTGTAATATTTCTCAAGGGTCTCGGGACGGATCCGGTTCAGCTCTTCCTCAGGAAGGATGGAAAGCAGCTCCCAGGCCAGATCCAGGGTCTGTGAAATATCCCTGTTTTCCTGAAATCCCTGCCGCACAAACCGTTCCTCAAACTGCCGGCCAAATTCCATGTATTTCCGGTCCGTTTCCGACAGTTCCTCTTCCCCGATTACCTGAGCCAGGTCCTCCACATCCCGGACTCTGGAATAAGCTGAAAAGATCTGGTCCGCCAACTCCGGATGATCTTCCCGGGTGTATCCCTTTCCAATCCCATCCTTCATCAGACGGGACAGGGACGGCAGGATATTGACCGGCGGGTAGATATTGCTTTGATACAGATCCCGGCTCAGCACAATCTGCCCTTCCGTGATAAATCCGGTCAGATCCGGCACCGGATGGGTAATGTCGTCATTTGGCATGGTAAGGATCGGGATTTGGGTAATGGAACCTTTTTTCCCTTTCATCATTCCCGCCCGCTCATACAGACTGGCCAGGTCGGAATACAGATATCCGGGATATCCCTTCCGGCTGGGAACCTCCTCCCTGGAGGAGGAAATCTCGCGGAGGGCTTCGCAGTAACTTGTCATATCCGTCAGAATCACCAGGATATGCATTCCCAGATCAAATGCCAGATACTCTGCAGCCGTCAGTGCGCATCGGGGAGTGGTGATTCTCTCCACAATGGGATCATCTGCCGTATTGAGAAACATTACAACCTTTTCCAGTACTCCCGATTGTTCAAAGCTTCTACGAAAATATTCCGCATCATCGTGTTTCACTCCCATGGCGGCAAACACGACGGCAAAATCCTTCCCGCTTTCCGAAGCAATTTTAGCCTGTTTGATAATCTGCACGGCCAGTTCATTGTGGGGCAGTCCATTCCCGGAAAAAACAGGAAGCTTCTGGCCCCGGATCAGGGTCAGCAGCAAATCAATGGAAGAGATCCCGGTTTGAATGAAATTTCTCGGATAAACCCGGGCCACCGGATTCATCGGCCTGCCGTTGATGTTCCCCATTCGGCCTGCATATAGTTCGCCGCCTCCGTCAATCGGCTGCCCGATTCCATTAAAGATCCTTCCCAGAATCCCCGGAACCAAAGGAATTTCCAATGGCTTGCCGCTGAAAAGGACACTGGTATTCCGGGCGGAAAACCCGGTGGTGCTGCCAAAAACCTGGATGATCACCTTGTCTCCGTCGATCCGTATCACTCTGCCCTTTCTGTATTCTTCGCCGTTATTCACATTGATGTCCACCATCTCATCGTAGGCCACATCCTTTACACCGGACAGCAGAATGAGAGGGCCGTCTATTTTGTCCAGCAGAAGAAATTCTTTTCTCACTTTCTCACCTTCCAGGGATACGGAAAAGTTTCTCCATATCTATGCGTATTGCTGTTCCAAATTATCGTAAAAAGCACGGATGTCATTTTTTATGGCATCAAACTGCTTTGTATCATCATTGGGAATGCTTTGTTTCATCTTCATGACCCGACCGTACAGTTCCTCATTCCTTACGCGGGAAATGGGAATTCCCTTTTTGACGGCATGGTCTCCCCGCTCATAAAGATAGTCCATGATCTTCAGCATAAGATATTGTTTTTTAAGTGGAACAAACGTATCCACCGGATGAAACGCATTCTGGCTCATAAACCCATTCCGGAGAATGCGGGCAATTTCCAGAATCAGCCGCTGGTCATCGGGCAGCACATCTTCTCCCACCAATTTAACGATTTCCAGAAGCCGGCTCTCCTCATGCAGCAGCTTCAGCATCCGGGCACGGATTTCAGCAATATCATGGGATACGTTGTCCTCATACCAGTCCACCAGCTGATCCGCATATCCGCTGTAGCTTTTCAGCCAGTTGATGGCAGGAAAATGCCTGGCATAGGCAAGCTCACGGTCCAATGCCAGAAAGGCGCTGACAAAGCGTCTGGTATTCTGCGTGACCGGCTCGGAAAAGTCGCCGCCCGCCGGGGATACCGCACCGATAATGGTAACGGAGCCTTCTTCCCCGCCCAGCGTTTCCACCACACCTGCCCGCTCATAGAATTCCGCAAGGCGGGAAGGCAGATAGGCAGGATATCCTTCCTCCGCAGGCATTTCCTCCAGACGTCCGGATATCTCACGAAGCGCTTCTGCCCAGCGGGAGGTGGAATCTGCCATGACTGCGGCATCGTAACCCATATCCCGGTAATACTCCGCCAGGGTAATGCCGGTGTAGATACTGGCTTCCCTTGCCGCCACCGGCATGTTGGACGTATTGGCAATCAAAACGGTGCGTTCCATCAGGGAACGTTTCGTTCTGGGATCTACCAGTTTCGGAAAATCCTCCAGCACCTCCGTCATCTCATTGCCCCGTTCTCCGCATCCCACATAGATAATGACATCGGCATCCGACCATTTGGCCAGCTGATGCTGGGTCATGGTTTTCCCCGTGCCGAATCCAGCAGATCAAAATATACGATCATCGGGACAATATCCATGGAACTCTTGCGCTTGAATTCCAAAAGCCGATAATATAAATACCGGGAAATCCGGCGTTCCATAAACAGATCCCTGGTTCGGTTATGCTGAAACAAAAAACGGTAGCGCTTCTCCTTCATGCTGCTCATCATTCCGGAAACATCCTTGCTGTAACACAGTTCCCGAATCGCCGTATTGTCCATTCTTCCCCCGAAACTGATGGAATAGTTCAGTAAAATATCAGGAGGAAGATGATAGAATTTCCTGCCACGATAAATCCACTGCAGGTTCTGAAGGTCCGTCTGCATTCCTTCAATTTGAAGGACCCGCTTTTTCTCGTCTCTTGTCAGCAGCTCCAGGCAGCTTTTGAAGATGCTGACATAGGCCAGGTCCAGGGACATTTCAACCTGAAACCGGCTTTTCTTTCCCTGCGTCAGCGGAATCAGGTAGCGATAATACGGCGTTCCTTTCAGATGATCCACCAATTCCGGGAAGCTTTGCGACGCAGACAGCTTTTGAAAGTCCAGATCCCCATAACGCCCAATATATACCAGCGCGTGGGGAAAATCAATATAATCCCGGTCTGTATGAATCGCCCGGATAAGGATCTTTAAATCCTGCACTTCATAGCGCATCAGCAATACCTTCAGGAATTTGCTGTAATTTCCCTGAAAATAATGGCGGAGCCGTACCAGTTTATCCACAGCATACCGATTCAGCCGAACCTCAATTGTCTCACGATGAAGGGACTGCTCCTCCAGTCCTTCAAAAGCATGCCGGTAATCCGTCTGTTCCAGGTAGCGGATGATATCCGGAACGGTTTCCTTCTCCAGCAACATTTTGTAATCCGCTTCAGTAAGAAGCCGGCCCTCCAGAGCCCGGATCTTGGTGTTGACGGCAGCGTACCGGACAGCATTGCTCATTGGTTCGATTTCTCCTCCTGCGTCTCCGGCTCCAGGAAGATCTCCCGGAAAATATCCGCCTCCAGAGAGTCTTCCACCGCAAGAAAATGCTGCTCCAGGCTCTGTATCGCCTCCGCATTCCGGCTTAAAATTTGCTGTGATTCCTCTTCCGCTTCCTTCATCTTCCTGTCGTAAAGCGCCCGTCCCTGCTTCTCCGCCTGATCCATTTCCTCTGTGCTCATCTGCTCCAGGCGACTTCGAGCCTGTTCCTCCCGGGTTTTTCTTTCCTCTTCATTTCTTTGGACCATATCTCTGGCATTCTGATCAATGGTCAGAATCCTTTGGACAATATCCTGCATCTCCTGCATTTCTCCGCCACCTTCCGGAAAGAATGTAGCTTATTTTACTCCTGTTGTTTTTCAATTTCAAGTACTTAAATATTAAGTTTTATTATTACTTTAATACCTTTATTTACTATAGTTTGCCGTACAAATATTCCGGCTGATTCCTTTCCATCCAATCAAAAAGGATGGCAAAACAGTTCCTTCTGCTCCACCATCCTTAGCTTTTGCTTCTTTTTATTCTATATCCCATTTTACAGGTACTTTCGAACAATCCCATATATTTCCTTATGAATATCCTCCACCGATCGGACTGCCCCGTCCTTTACACAGGCAATGCGGTGCCAGCCGTACTTTTCCGCCAGACGGAGGGAAGTACGGTAGGACCGTTCCAGGTAGGCACAGTCCTTTTCATGAATATCCTTTTCCATGGATCCATTGAATTTGTTTTTCCTGTTTTTCATAAGCCGGGCCGCATATTTCACCGGCATATCCAGCAGCAGGACACAATCCGGTTCCGGCAGTCCAAACATCCGGAACTCAAAATCCCACAGCCATTCCAGGAATCTCTCCCGTTCCGGCCCGCCGTCTATTTTGGAGGCCTGATGAATCATATTGGAGGTCGTATACCGGTCTGCCAGAACGATCCCGCCTTCCTGATAAAATGGTTCCCATTTCTTTTTATAGGACGCATACCGGTCCACAGCATAAAACGTTGAAGCGACATACGGACTCACATCTTCCGGTCGGCTGCCAAAATCCCCCCTCAGGTACATTTTGATCAACGCGGAGGAATCGCTTGCATAATCCGGAAATTCCACCTCCATTACCCGATGGTGATCGCTTTTCAGCCGCTGATACAGTTTTACGGACTGGGTTTCCTTCCCGCTCCCGTCTCCGGCTTCCATACAAATCAGTTTTCCCATTTCGACTCCTTCCGACTTTCCCGACTCCCGTTTTTCCCCGGTTCTCCGTTCCGGTGCCATCTTAAACCGATACCCTTCATAATTATAAATCCGGTATCCTTCATTTCTTCGATTTCTTCTCCGATCCTTTATCCAATCTTTGTCCGGTCACTTGTTCGGTCATTTGTCCATTTGCGGCCATATTCGAATCATTGGAAGGAAGTTCCCTCCCTGAGAACCGGAATCCTGTCTTTCCCGAACAGTCCAAACAAATGCCCGCCCCGTTCCTCTGTTTCCAGCAGCTCCTCAATTCCTGGCGCATCCACCCGTTCTCCGGGACAAAACCGGGGGATACCGGGAGGATAGGCCCCGACAAGGCCTGCGCAAATCCGTCCTTTTGCCCCTTTCAGCGGAACATATTCCTTTGATTTCCCAAAAGCCTCCTTTGGCGACAGCATTTGTTCCGGTATTTCCCGGGAAATAGACAAAGAATTTTCCTTTCGCACTGTTTTGCGCGGGTGAGCCGACAAGGATCGGCAGGCCCGAACCAATTTTGTAAAGTCCGCCTTCTCATCTGCAACGGTGGTAATCAGTACCACCCGGTGAGCATCGGACATTTCCACCTGCACTCCGCTTTCCCGCAGCATCTGTTCCCCTTCGTATCCGGACCGGCCAAGATGAGACAGGTCCAAGACCAGTCTCGTCGGATCCATTCCAAGGATTTCCGGCCGTCTGTAATTTTCCATGGTCTCAATTCCCAAATCCCTGAGCTCCTTTCTGGTCCATTCCAGATTCTCCAGAAGCCGGTCCAACGCAGCCTTTCCCTGCTCCTCCATGTAATCCCGGGCCCAGTCCAGGGAGGCCATAAGCAAATAGGATGGACTGGTGCTCTGAAGCATTCGGGAAACCTGCTCCGCACGCAGAAAGAGAGCGGTATGGGACGGATCTTCCTCAGGATTCCTGCCGGAAAGCCGTACCTGCAGATAAGCGGACTGGGTCAGGGCAGGCAATGTCTTGTGCGCGCTCTGCACCCAGAAATCCGCGCCGCATTCCGCAGCGGACGGCGGCAGCCCGGGATGAAAAACCAAATGCGCGCCATGAGCCTCGTCCACCAGCATCCGCATATGGTGCCCGTCCAATATGCCGCGGATTTCCTTCATTCTGGGGCACATCCCATAATAATCGGGATTGGTCAGGATCATGCCCCGGGCATCCGGATGCTCCCTGACTGCCTGCCGAACTGCTTCCGGCGTCACATGGGTCGCCCAGCCATATTCCTCATCGTATTCCGGCGGAAGGTAAACCGGGACAGCCCCGCTCAGCACCAGACCGCCCCAAACGGATTTGTGACAGTTCCGGGGCATAAGGACCTTCTCCCCGGGCTGAAGGGCAGACATCATCATGATATGGATCCCTGAGGTGGATCCGTTTACCAGAAAAAAGCAGGCATCCGACTGAAAGGCTTCGGCTGCCAGTTCCTGAGCCTGCTTTATCACGCCTTCCGGCGCCTGCAGATTATCCAGACCCGGTATCTCTGTCATATCCATCTCCGCCAGGCGGTCGGAAAAAGGCGGAAAAAGTCTCCCGCCCTTATGCCCGGGCATATGAAACGATACCTGTTCCTTTGCCATGATATCCCTCAATGCATCCACAAGAGGCGTACCCATAAATATATCTCACTTCACTATTCCATGATTCAAAATACCCAGGAAGGAAACCATCTGAGTCCTTCAATATAGGCTTTGGGCACCACCATTCCCGATACCGCCGGATAGAACAGAACAAACACGATGGCCACCAGGCCAAGATACCCATAAATCCAACCTTTTCTGACCCCTTTTTCCATCAGGCATTTGATCCCGTAAACAATGGACAGGATCAGAAACGGCACCATGGGGAAAAAGTGGTAAATAAAAGCGGATCTTGGAACAGCCATCCAGGGAATGTACAGGGACAGCAGGGCAATCACCACCAGGAACATGGCCTTGTTTTCCTTCCAGGCCGCCCGGACCGCTGCCAGAAACGCCGGAATTCCGGACCACCATATGGCCGGATTTCCGAAGGAAGAAATGGTGGAAGCCATTCCCGCCGGCAGATCCACGCCCTGATAGTACCAGATGGGACGTACCATCAGCGGCCAGGACCACCATGCGGACTGGAAAGGATGCCCGGACTTCAGGGTACTGTGGTAGTGAAACATGGATTTCTGATATTCCAGAATATCCGAAAACTTCATTCCCGGCACCCTGAGGTAAGGAAGATAGGACAGCAGATAAAGAGCCGCAGGCACAAGAATAAAGAACAGGACACAGCATAACATGGTTTTCCACATGTAAACCGGCATGAATTTTTCCATCCAGGCAGGAGAGGAAGAACCCTTTGCATCTTCCTTTGCTCCCCCTTTTGCTGCCCTGTAGTCTTTATATTCCCCATATTTTGCCGTAAAGAACAGCACAGCCAGGCCTGGCGCCCCATACAATGCAGACCATTTGGTCGCAGCACCCAGCCCAAAGAACAATCCGCTGAAAAAGAGCGGCTTCAGGGATTTGCCGAACCCTTTCCGGTAAGACTTCTGCAGAAAGGCATCCGCCATATAATAATACATCAGCATGACAAACAGGGTCGTATAGCTGTCAATGGTGGCAATCCGGGTCTGGGCAAAATGCATCAAATCAAACATCATCAGGAAAGCAGCACAGAATCCATAGAAGCTCCTTTGAAACAGCTTCTTTCCAAACAAATACATTATGGGGATCATGGCTGCCCCGGTCAGAGTGCCCATGATTCTCCACCCAAAGGGATTCATGCCGAACAGGGCAATGCCGGCGGAGATCAGAATCTTGCCAAAGGGCGGATGGGTCCATTCATAGGGTTTGATGCGGTGCAAATGCTCATAGGCCGTCCGGACATGATAGATCTCATCAAAATAGGTGCCGTTCCGGTAATCGGCGCGGGGACGGGCAAGATCCGGCTCATCCGCCAGGTGAAGCAGATCCCCCTGCACCCTGGTGCCATCCGTATTTCGTACCTTAAAGGCAAGGGAATTCCATTTCCCTTCCTTTTCACCAAATAAACCAATCTCCTTGATCGCCCCTCCGGGATCCGCCACCTCGATTCGGATCCGGGAAGTAAGCTGCGAGACATTCAGCACCTTCCATTTATAGAACTCATCCATTTCCATGTCTGCAAGGCTTCGGTATTCCCCGTTGGCATCCTCGTACCAGGCATGACAGGCGCCTTCTCCCAGCCCGCAGTAAAACGTCATGCGGTCTACATACTGCTCCTTTCCCAGATCCAGGACAAAGCTGTCCCCGGAATTCTTTCCCACCCATTCCGTTTCGGGCACAGCAAAATCCCCCAAATGAATCAGGGTAATGCACAGATAAAGAGCCGTCAGGACAGCCATAACGGCAAAATCCTTCTTTTCCACATGAAGAGGCGCATATTCCTTCGGCTCCGGGCGGCGGGTTCTGCGTTCCCCGGACTTTTCCGGGGAAAACCACAAGGGTCCGTCCTCCAGGGGTTTCTTTGGCGCCCTGATATAAAGAGGTTGTGACTTTCCCTGAACCACATTGCGCCAGGACCAAATCAGGACAGCAGCAAAAAGAATTATGTTCAGGGCAGAAACAAGGAGCAGCACTCGATGACCCGGGGGGATATGCGGAGAACCTGCCTTCAGCATCCGGTCCAGCACGGCAAAGGTATTGGCAAAAACCGTAAAGGAGGCCACACCGTAAAAGATCAGGCTCCATTTGTCGCGGGTCTGTATCAGGATCATCAGCAGGAAAAACAGCACAGGGAACAGATACCGTTCGTGCATCCGTACTGAAAGCATAAAAAAACCCATGGAGAAAGCCACAGCACCGACATAAGGCAGTTGCGGGCCCTTTCCCTTCCAATACAAAATCGCTGTGAATACCGTAAGGCCAATCATAAGCAGGATTCCCCACTGCTGATAGGAAAGCATAAGAAACGCCTCGGAATCGGACTTTAGATTCGCTCCGATCAAGCTGAAAAAATTAAAGGCGTTCAGGGAAGCGTACGGGTATCCTTCCGCCGTATTGAAATAAAGGCGGAAGATCCAGGCAGGTCCCTGCCGGAGCGCAAAGGGCAGAATAACAACAAAAATGGAAGCAATTCCGCATGCCAGTGTCTTCAATAGCTGCTTCCAGTCCCTGCGCTTCAGCAGTTCAAAAAAAACAACCGGCAAAAAAATCAGTCCCTGAGGCTTCGTCAATACCGCTGCAGCCAGAGGGATACCGGCAAGTGCCGGTCGTTTGGAGGAAAGCATCAAAAAGCCCAATGCCAGAAACATCACCAGAAAGGAATCCACCTGTCCCCAGACCGTGGAATCCAGAAGAACGGCAGGATTGAACAGGTAGATTGCAGAAACAAGAACGGGCCAGTTCCCGGGCAGACGGTCCTCTGCCGCACGATAAAGCAGATATCCCGTTATCAGATCAGCTGCAATGGAGGGCAGCTTCAGCAGCAGAATATCCAGCCATTCCCCTCCTGCCAGCCCCAGCAAACCCGCGAGCTTCCCGATCAGAAAGAGAACATACATGTAGAGCGGCGGATAATCCAGGAAAAAATCTCCCTGATACAAGCCGGTAAAATTCTCTGCCGCCTTTCGGGACCAGAAACGGAACAGTGCCATATCATTGGGGAACCCCTCTATGACAGGCGCCAGTACCAACCGGATCAATAAGCCAAAGAAAAGCGCATAACGAATCACATGAGGCCTTTTCTTCACAGACAGCTTCTTCCTTTCAATGAGAAGGAAAAGAAAAGCGGCAAGCAAAAACAATAAACAAGAAACAATGGCAATGATTCTCACATTGAAACCCTTCTTTGCATTATTCTCCGGTCAGCGAAACACCAACATCTTGCTTCCAATAAAATTGATCATCATGGAACAGAGGGTGGCCCCCGCCTTGCTGATAAAAATATGCAGCCCGGCCTGCTCCTCCAGAAGATACAGAACTAGGGAGGATGCCCCCAGGGAGATCAGATTTACAAGGACAAACTGCGCAAATTCGGCTGCGTGGGCTGTTGCCTTCCGCTGAAATGTCCAGCGGCGATTGAAAAAATAACTGTTGAGGACGCCGCAGGAATAGGAAACAACATGGCTGACAACGGGATTCCCGTGAAACCCCAGGGCCAGCAGTGAAAAAAGCCCAAAATCAATTGCCGTATTCAGAATACCGACCAGGGCAAACCGGATCAGCTGCCCTTCAGCTCTGTTCTTCATGACTGTTTTTACCCCGTGCTCTGGTTTCGGAACTGTCTTCTGTCTGACTTGTTCCGGGTCTGTCTGCTGCCTGACATGCTCCGGGGCCCTTTCTCTCATGGTGCTCACTTCTTCCCATCCCGGCTCCTGCTTCCCGGTCCTTTGCCTGCGGATTGCCCCGTCCCCTTCCGTCCCCATTGTCTTCCGGCTGATCTGTCTTTTCCTCCGGGAATCCTATTTTATCCTGAATAATATAAAGGGGACGCCCTTTTACCTCTTCATAAATCCGGCCCACATATTCCCCGATGATGCCGAGGATCAGCAGAGTAATGCCATGAAAGACCAGGTTCACCGCTATGATGGATGCCCATCCCGTCAGGGTATTGTCCGTAAACAGGCGCTGATACAGGACATACAGCAGATACACAAAACCGGATATGGACAGGATAAATCCAATATAGGTGGCCAGCTTCAACGGTTTATAGGTAAAGGAAAAAATACCGTCCGCAGCAAACTTCAGCATTTTTTTCAACGGATATTTGGTCTCCCCTGCCCAGCGTTCCTCCCGGACATATTCCACCGCCGTCTGTCTGAACCCCACCCAATTGATCATGCCACGCAGAAAACGGTTTTTCTCATTCAGCGTTTTCATGACATCACAAACCCTGCGGTCAATCAGTCGGAAATCGCCGGTATCCTTTGGGATGGTGCCGCCTGTCAGGGTACCGAGAATACGATAATAAACAAAGGCAGTGAATTTCTTGAAAAGGGTTTCCCCTTCCCTCTTCCGCCGTTTGCCATAAACCACATCATAGCCTTCCCGCCATTTTTCCAACATCCGGGGAATGACCTCCGGCGGATCCTGAAGATCCGCGTCAATAATGACCACCGATTGACCCCGGGCATAGTCCAGACCGGCGGACACGGCAATCTGATGGCCGAAATTCCGGGAAAAATCGATCAGGCGGATATGATCGTCAGCAGGGGCCAAATCAGCAATAATCGAAGCAGATCTGTCCCGGCTGCCGTCATTTACAAACAGCAGCTCATAGCTCCCGCCTGTTTCCTCCATCACCTTACTGAGGCGCCGATAGGTCTCGGCTATGACCTCTTCTTCCTCATACATGGGGATAACGATTGAACAAACAACGCAGCCCATTCCTATCCTCCGTTTCCCTTCCAATTGGAATTTCCTCCCGAAACCCGGAACTCTGTGAATTATTATCTGTATCTTTATAAAAGTATATCACAAGACAGGCGGTTTACCAATAAAAAAGGCTGTCCCAGGGAACCCGCGGAATTAATTTTTCATAAATTCAAAAAATATTAAGAAATTGATCAGGAAAATTTTCCGCATAGACAGCTGGTTCCTGGTATACTATAATAGTCATTGGCAGACAGGCCTGTGGGCCAGCTTGCCCTGGGGTCTGAACCATTTTAAAGGAAAGGAAGGTTTGCGTGAGAAGAAAAAAAAGAACGGTCCGGCGCCGCTTTTTCAAGCGCCTGATGCAGATGATCCTGATTGTTCTGATTTTCTATTTTGGGAAGCAATTTATGGAAAAAATTCCATATATAATAAATCATGAAGAAATACCGAATCCAATAACAATGGAAAAGGAAAGCCTGCCGAATCAAAACGGGAATGAGGGAGGCAAGGAGGATCCTGCACTTACTCCCGGACCTACTTTTGATGCAAGTCAATTGAACGGAGAGGTTTCCGATGAAGTCATCAACTCCCTGGAGACCATGGCGTCCAGGGATCCTCAGGTTATGTCAGTTCTGCAAAACTCTGCCCAGTACCCTCCGAAGCTGCTGGAAGCATTGTCCAACAATCCGGAACTTCTTTCCTATACATTGAACTATCCGCAAAAGAAGGGCACCTGGAAGGACAATATCAACCTTTCCGATCAATACAAACCGGGAAATATTCCGCTGCTGATCCAGTGGGACGAAGACTGGGGATATGCTCCCTACGGGCCAGGCACCATCGCTCTGAACGGATGCGGGCCAACATGCCTTTCCATGGTAACGGTGGGCCTGACCGGAAATACTTCATGGAATCCGAAAGCAGTCTGCGCATTCAGCGAAACAAACGGATATCTTGATGAGCAAAGTGGCAGCACTCTCTGGTCCCTGATGACCGACGGAGCCAAAAAACTCGGGCTGCATTCCACCGAACTGTCCCTGGATGAAGACCGGATGGTCCAGGAGCTTTCCCAGGGGCATCCCATTATCTGCAGCATGCGGCCGGGTGATTTTACCACCAAGGGACATTTTATTGTTCTGTACGGATATCGGAACGGAAAGTTTCTCGTTCGGGATCCAAACAGCCGTAGAAACAGCAAAAAGCTGTGGGGTTACCGTACACTGAAGCCACAGATCAAAAATCTCTGGGCTTTCAGCAGCTGACAAGACAATGAACCGGCAGGGAAAATGAACCGGTGGAGCAGCAGTTTTTCTTGCCGAAGCAGAAGTTGACAATACGGACGGGTATTGACCGGTATAGCCTATTGGAATGCGCTATCGTTCGACACAGGAGGATCATTCATGAAGGCACACAAAAAATCAAAAAGACAAGCCATCCGATGGATCCTTCTTTCCCTTGTAGTTTGTTTTATCATAGGCAAATGGGTCGTCAAACCGCGGCGGGATGCCCTGCTGAAGGAACAGCTTTATCAATATATGTCGGAAAAGGCAAATCGGCTGGAGGTGTTTCAATCCGCTATAGCACAGAATGACGGCAAAACACTGAATACCTGCGTATATTTTGTTTCAGAGGCACTGAGGGAAAACAATATCCCGATTCCGGAGGGAACCTGCAACACAACCCAGCTGATATCCGAGCTGAAAAGCAAATGGTGGCGGAAGGACGAATCCTATCAGAACTTAAAGCCGGGAGACATCGCATTTACCACAGATACGGCAGGCAATAAATACGGAAAGCCCACCCACTGCTATATCTTCATGAAATGGGCAAAAGAAGGAAATTATGATTATGCCTATATATGTGACAACCAGGCCAACGACTACGGCGGTAAATTATATCATATCCGAAACATAAGGAATCCCGAAACGGTAAACGGAGCTATAAAGGAAGCCTTTGCATTTTTCATGAAGCCATAGCTTCCGCAGCTGGGCTCCACTTTGCACTGCCAGGTGCGCAAGAAGCGCAACATATTTTGTCTAAGTCATCATGGCCGGTAGCACTGACTCCGGATACTCTACTTTTTCTCTCTTTATATTTTCTCTGCATAACTCTGCAAGTTTAAACATAATCCTGTTTCTAATATATGAAAAGCACTGACCATCCATTTTACAGTATGGCATATTTTTTACTGCTGTAAAGATAGCAAGATAAGCTCCTGTTCTGCATCAGACGCCTCTAAGACATGGAACAACATATGCGGAGAGATAAGGCCGATTTATTTTTAAATCTGATGAAGAAACAATGGAGTTCATAAATATCATTAAATCAAAAGCAAATATACAATAAACAGCAAAAAGCAAAGCACCCAACGTATCAGCAAATTCTACGTTGAGTGCTTCTTTTGG
>ENA-UOOM01001933-UOOM01001933.1-fermentation-metagenome-genome-assembly--contig:-NODE-1933-length-18526-cov-4.230848_pt1 | contig 18526 bp, 18 predicted proteins | sample MGYA00245781_ERZ724031 | MGnify/ENA primary metagenome ERZ724031 (study PRJEB28704, sample SAMN03018317) | fermentation metagenome | biome: anthropogenic terrestrial biome; feature: soil; material... | reverse complement strand
TATTATTTTAATGACGGAAATGACAGGCTCTTTTATGAATGTTTTGCCGATCGGCTTGGTCAGCATTACCGCCTATGTCATTGCGCAGGCGACAAAATGCCCGCCTGTGTATGGTGCGCTGCTGGAAAGAATGCTCCACAAGCAGGCGTAAAAAAAACGCAGAATGAGTGTGCAAAAATGCGGAAAAAAATTTGATGATTTGTATTTGCCGATTGCTTTTTGGCAAAAAAGCGCATATACTGATTTCGTCTTTTTTTCGTATTTCGTTCCATGAAAGGGAAAATATATTTTGCGAAAGTGGCTCAACGGTAGAGCATCGCCTTCCCAAGGCGAGGGTTGCGAGTTCGAATCTCGTCTTTCGCTCCAAGGGTGAATTTGTTCGCATTGTGTGAACATATTTATAAAAATCGTCAGAAGCGTATTTCTCCTTATTTTACAAAGAGAATGTATGCTGCGATCGATCAATATTTTTTTAAGATAAAACCGGTTTGCACAAAGACAAGGCAGATCGGTTTTTGCTATATATTCACAAGAAAAAAGAAGCGGAAAATAAAAAAAAGAGTTGCATAAACGCCGTTTATTCAACTCTTGCAGCAATCGGTAAAGAATTTGCATAACACCCAAGGTGTCAAGCGAGGATTAATACCCTATGGCATCAACAAATTCGCTTACGTCATTTTTGTATGTGGCATCCGCTTTGACATAGAGTAATGTGGTATCGATACGGCAAAGATACATGTATTGGCCGTTTGTTGTCAATGCGTAGGTGGCATAATTGTTTACACTGACAGTAGAGCGTGTAGAGGTGCTTCCTTTTTCGCTTTCAAAGGATGCTTGATTGGTATCAAACATTTTTATGGCGGCAGCTTCATTATCAAGGACATAAAACTCTATTTGCCAGCCGTGTTTGCTTTGAGCCACAGTTGCGCTTTTGATGTAGCCGAATGCTTTGTATTGGTCGGATATGTCGGTTACTTTGTAGCCGTGATTGGCTGCCTGTGTTTTAAATTCATTGTTTGTCAAGGCAGTTTTGCTTGCACAGCCCGCCAAGGCAGCAAGCATAAAAATGCACAGCAGGGTGCAGAGAATGATCTTTTTTTTCATAGTTTCCTCCAAAAGTGAAAATAGTACCTCTTTTTTGGGCAATCGACCTGTGGGTAATTTATCGAACTGTGCAGGTCAACGATATGTTGAGCCGAAGGGCGAATTGGTTTGCGTCTCACTGCTTGTTTGTATGTAAGTAATGATGATATCTGCCGTCGCCTTCAGATAATAACTTTATCATATTTTATGTATAAGTGAAAGCCTATTGTCAAAAGGCGAAAAATTTGAATATGAAAATGTATAGAACGTCTTGCAATAAAAAAAGAAGCCGAAGCTTCTTTTTAAACGACTTATTCCATCTCTGCAATATAGTGTTCTGCGCTGATGGCGGCAATGGCACCGTCAGAGGCGGCAGTGACAGCCTGGCGCAAAGGTTTTTGGATCATATCGCCGATGGCGAAGAGTCCGGGTGTTTTTGTTGACATATCCGCATTGGCAAGTACATAACCCTGGGCATCAACATCTACAAAATCTTTGATGAGTGCGGTGTTGGGGTTATTGCCCACAAACATGAACACACCTTCCACATCTTCCAGTATTTTTGTCTCGCCGGTTACTTTGTTTTGTACTTCCAAGCCCTCCACGGTGGAGCTGCCCACAACGCGAAGCGGAATGGTATCCAGCATGATTTCGATACGCGGGTTCTTTTTTGTGCGGCTTACAAGAGATTTGGCGCCTCTAAATTCGTCGCGTCGGTGGATGAGGTATACTTTTGAGGCAAATTTTGTCAAAAAGGCGGATTCTTGCAAAGCGGTATCCCCGCCGCCGATGGCTGCCACGGCTTTGTTTTTGAAAAAAGCGCCGTCGCAAGTGGCACAATAGCTCACGCCCATACCGCGAAATTCGTCTTCACCGGGAATGCCAAGCGTGCGTGGGCTGGCACCCAAGCCTACAATCAATGTTTTTGCCTGATAGACTTTTTTGGACATGCCGTAGACAGAAAATATGTCATCGTTCTTTTCGATTTTTTGTGCTTGGTCATAGACAATTTCCACGCCAAAATGCTGAACTTGTTGCTCCATACGCTCAATGAGCTTGGGTCCGGAAGGATTTTCGATAGAGCCGGGATAGTTTTCCACAAAATGTGTAGTGGCGATTTGTCCGCCGAGTAAAGCCTCTTCCAACAAAAGAGTTTTCATTTCGGAGCGGCCTGCATAGAGCGCGGCACTGAGCCCGCCGGGGCCCCCTCCAATGACAAGGATGTCATATACCGTATTTGTATTTTCCATGGGTACACCTCCGTGTTTAATAATATATCAAAGGATCTTTCAATCTACCTTAGGTTAGCAAAGTGGTTTTGCCGCAAGGCCTCATAGAGGACAATGTTAACCGAGTTGGCCAAATTGAGACTTCGCAGTTGCGGGCCTTTGCGCATGGGGATCGTGTAGCGAAAATCTGCGTATCGCTGATGCAATTCATTCGGCAGGCCGGTGGTTTCGCAGCCAAATAAAAGAAAGTCATTGGCACGATAGGTGGCTTGTGTGTAATATTGTTCCGCCTTTGTAGTAAAAAGAAGCAACCTGTCGGGTGATGTTTTTTTCATGAAATCATCAAAGTCATCATAGGCGGTTACTTGCATTTTGTCCCAATAATCCAGACCGGCACGTTTTAAATAGCGGTCCTGGATAGAAAAGCCCAAAGGGCCGACCAAGTGCAGGCGGGCATCTGTCAGTGCGCAACTTCGCGCGATGTTTCCCGTGTTTTGGGGAATTTGCGGTGTGTATAAGACAATATTAAACATAGCCGTATTTTACCATAGAAGCATTGTACTATGAAAGGTTTTTTTTAGCAATCACATTTGTGTTGAAAAGGAGTTTGCAAACTGTGCAAAAAGTGTGAAGAAACGGAGGAAAGTCGGTGATTATTTCCCGAATACAGGCGGGGTGGTACAAAAAAAATCAGAGGGGTTGTTGAAAAAAAGCAGTAACTATGAAAATGTGCATAAGTGGATAAACTTGTGGATAACCTGTGAAATTTAAGCAAAAACCCACGAGTTATTCAGATTTTCGTGCCTGCATAAACAAATATTCACTGTGAGTATCTTCAAAAACATCGATAGAAATGTCATAAAGATCGCTCAAAATGTGCTTTGTAAAAACGGTGTCAATATTTCCCGAATGCTTGATGGTTCCGTCTTTAAGAAAGACGAAATTTTTGATGAAACGAACCGCTAAATTAATATCGTGCATGATGGCGATGACGGTTTTGCCTTCTGTGTGCATGCGCTCTAACATCTGCATGATTTCCATTTGATTTTTGATATCAAGGTTGCTGGTGGGTTCGTCTAAAATAATAACAGAGCTGTCTTGTGCAATGGCGCGGGCAAGCAAAACCTTTTGTTTTTCACCACTGCTGAGGGTTTTATAGTATTGATTTCGCAGATGGAGAATGCCGACTTTTTTCAGCGCGGCATCGGTGGCGGTGTAGTCTTGTTTGGCGGTGATGTAGCTTTGCGTGCTGTGTGAATAGCGTGCCATGAGAACAATGTCAAATACGGTTAGATAGAATTGTGTTTCGAAGCTGTCGGGAACAACGGCAACATTGCGGGCGATATCGCTCTTGCGCATGCGGGCGACATCTTTTCCGTTTAAAAGAATTTGCCCTGCGGTGGGTTTTATCAACGATGTCATAAGATTGAGCAGCGTTGTTTTGCCTGCTCCGTTGGGGCCGATGATACCTGTCATGCTGCAGACTGGGATATGCAAAGTGATGTCTTTTAAGATGGCAGCGGTGCCCGCGCTATAAGAAACATGGTTGATTTCGATGCAATTCATTATACAATGCCTCGTTTCGAAGAATAAATCAGATAGATGAAAAAAGGTGCACCGAATATTGCGGTGATGATGCCCACAGGCAGTTCTTGAGATGTAAGGCTGCGCGCAAGGGTATCTGCCGTCATGAGAAAAATGCCGCCGACAAAAACACTGAAGGTCAGCAATTTTTTATGCGTTGGGCCGGTAAACAGGCGCACGACATGGGGTGTGACCAGGCCAACAAAGCCGATGATGCCGGTGATGGAAACAACCCCTGCGGCCAAAAGGGAGGTGATGAGCAAAATATTTCGGCGAACGAGGCGGGTGTCTTGGCCCAAGCGAGTGGCCTCCTTTTGACCGAGCAGCATCAAGTCTAAATTTTTGTGGTTAAGCATCATAAAGACGAAACCGATAAAGAAATAGATGAGCACCACATACAAATGGGGCCAGCTTTTACTTGCAAAACTGCCCAGGGTCCAAAAATAGATATCTTTGATATTTTCTTTAAACAACAGCATGAACACGGCGATGACGGCCGTAATCAGCTGACCGATGGCAATGCCGGTAAGCAGCAGGGTGGAGGTGGTGGCACTGCGCGAGTTTTCGGAAATGAGAAATACGACAAACACCGTAAGTACAGCGCCGGCAAAAGCCATCAATGCAGTGACGTTTAAGCCCAAAAATGAACCGGACAGGCGAAAGATGATGCTGAGCGTAGCGCCCAGGGCAGCACCGGATGAAACGCCGAGGACAAATGGATCAGCCATCGGGTTTTGAAAAACACTCTGATAACCACAGCCGCACAGCGCCAGGGCTGAGCCGCAAATGTAGGCAAGCAAAATACGCGGAAGGCGTATGTTGAGTATGATAATTTCTTGTGTGTCATATGCAACTTGCCCGCCGAAGGAGGCTTTTTTCAGCAAAATACGAAACGTATCCGCAAAGGTGATGTTGGCGCTGCCTGCAGCTGTGTAGAGAAGGATCAATACGATACTTAGCACAAACAGCAAAATAAAAGAGTGTTTTTTCAATCCGGTAATCCTTTTATCTCAGTTTCGAGGTTGTTATTCATAAATATTGTTATATAACAAAGCAAGCGCCTCGGCTACACGCGGTCCCGGACGCGAGAGCAAAGAGGTTTCATTGGCGGAAAAAGCGTAGGTGTGATAATGCTTGTTTTGAATGGCAGACAGGTTGCTCAGCAGGGGATCTGCAGGTATGTCGCCGTTGTTTTGCACAGACATATCAATATAGACATCCGGATTTTTTTCGAGCAATGTTTCCAAGGGAATTTGCAGCCAGCCCTGTCCCAAGTCGGCTGCGATGTTTTTGGCTCCGAGTTTATTGAGCATATCGTCCATATAGGTGTTGTCTGCGGTGGTATACAAATCACCGACATTGATGAATACGGATTTGGGTGTTTGTTTTTTGGCTTTGGCTGAAATGTCTTCAATTTCACGGGTCAATTTGTCGACCAGCAAAGTTGCCTCTTGGTTTTTATCGGTAATTTGTCCGAGCAAGGCGATATTGCTGAGAATATCTTCAACAGAATTATAGGTCATCAGCACAATTTTGATATCGGAATTTTTAAGAAGCGTCATGGTATCTTGAGGAATGCCGTAGGCGACATCGCTTAAAATGATGTCGGGTTTGGCCGCCAGGATATTTTCAACATTGGGTCCCGCAAAGTCAAAGAGCTGCGGTTTGGATTTTGCCGCTTCGGGATAATCGCAAGAATTGCTTACACCGATGATTTGCTCGTCCAGACCCAATGCGAACAAGATTTCGGTAATGGACGGCGAAGAGCTGACAATGCGCTGGGGAGCCTTGTCAATGACAACTTGGTTTTGCAAATCGTCTGTAATAGTAAGCGGATAGGATGAAGCATCTTGCGGAGTATTTGTTTGATTGCCCGTTGCCGCCCCGCAGGCAACAAATACAAAAAGGTGAAGGGATAAAAGCAGCGCGAGAAGGATTTTTTTGATGTTTTTGTTCATAGTTTTTCTCCTGATGATAAAAAAATTCACCCGCGGAGGGTGAAAGATATCAGCGAAAAAAATAACGCCAAACTCTGCCCACCGAGAGTTGTGTAGGGTTTGATATGCGTGTCAGATATCCTGGCTTTACTTCATCCGCGTCTCTGCCTTCCCATCATCCTTGACAGTGGCATCATAGAGAGTTGTCGGTATTTACAGTAGCGGGGGCTGCAACGGCATTGCACCGTTTTCCCTGGCACACATAAGACTAATGTTCATAATATCAAAATTGTATCTGGCTTGCAACGGCTATTTTAACTTTGTTTCAAAAGCAAGGCGGCAATTTCGTCGGGAGGAAGCGGCTTGTAATAGTAAAAACCTTGAATTTCATCACAGCCGATCTCTTCAAGAAAGGCGGCCTACTCTTTTGTTTCTACGCCTTCGGCAATAACGGTCAAATCAAAATCCAGTGCAAGGTGGGTAATCATTCTCAAAATGGCCTCGTCTTTTTGGTTGACGCCGATGCCGCGTATGAAACCGATATCCAGCTTCAGCCGATCGATGGGCATGCTTTTGAGCCTGCGCAAAGAAGAATATTCTGTTCCAAAGTCGTCCATGGCAAGCAATACGCCGTTTGCCTTTAGTTGGTGTAAAATATCGGAAATGTATTCGGAGTCAAGGGCGGCCACGCTTTCGGTGATTTCTATTTCAAGCCACTTGGCCGATAAAAGCGCAGTTGACAGTGCCTTTTGTACCACGTCGGGCAAGTTGGTGTTATAAAATTGTTCAAGGGACGCGTTGACGGACACACACAGCGGAGGAAGACCTTGAAGCTGCCAAGATTTGTTTTGGCGGCAGGCTTCATTGAGCACCCATTCGCCGATAGAGGAAATAAGACCGTTTTTTTCTGCCAGGGGGATAAATACCCCCGGCGAGACGAGTCCAAACTCGCGGCTTTGCCAGCGGAGCAAAGCTTCAACGCCTACGATTTTGCCGCTGGCAATATTGATTTGAGGTTGGTAGAGCAAAAACAGTTCGTTTCTTTCGATGGCATAGTGCAGCTGGTTGCTCATATAGAGCTGATTGGTCACTTGATCAATTAGATCTTGTGTGCACAGCGTGTAGCGATCTCCGCCTTCTTTTTTTGATTCCTGCATGGCCAAGTCAGCGTTTTTGATGAGGGCAGCGGCATCGGTTCCGCAAAGCGGGTAAAAAGACAGCCCCAGACTGACGGTGATGAAAAAGTCTTGATCGTTTAAGTGAATGGGTTCGTTGAATTCTTCTATGATGGATTCTGCCAACTCAACAGCCTCCATATTATCTGTCAAATAAGGCAGCATCAGCAAAAATTTGTCGCTTTCAAAACGCGCCGTAACACCTCTGTCTTGAGTATGTTTTTGTAAAATGGCCGCAACTTTTTTTAACACTTCATCACCCATTTGATGGCCATGGACATCGTTGATGGTTCGCAGCATATCCAAGTCAGCAAAGACAACCGCAATTTTTTGATTTTCGTTGTCCAAATGTTCAATGGCTTGATTGAGCAGATTGGTAAAAGAAAAACGATTGGGCAGGTGGGTTAACGTGTCGTTATAGGCCATAAACCAGACTTCTTTTTCGGAGTGCATTTTTTGTATGGTATTGGCAAGCAAGTTTGCCAATATTTTATATATGCTCAGCGGGTGTGCCTTCCAGGAAACATCTTTTGACAAAGATTCATAGCCGAGAATGCCGATGACTTTTTCATTGACAAAGAGCGGAACGATTATCAGAGAGTATATTCCCGCAGCACGAAAATAATTGCGTTCTTCGATGTTTTTTTCGGGGATGGATTCCAACGTGTCATAATAAATCGGCTGATTTTGCAATAGCTTGCTGATGGTCATTTCAAATTTATCGACAGGGAATATTTGACCCTTCATGGGGGCTGCATGCGCGGGGTTGTTTGAGTAGGAATGGGTGAAGAGAATTGATTCTTTATCAGCGGAAAACATGCCTACATAGGATTGGTCAAACTGCAGATAATCGGTGGTTTTTTCGAGCATATAATTAATTTTCTGATCTGCGTCGGCCTCTGACATGGTTAAAAAATTTGATGATATGTCAAAGAGCATTCGTTGAAAATGTATTTGGCGTTCGGTTTCCTTGAGTCGGTTGACATAAATAAAATTAATAAAAGAAACAAGACCCAGGGCGACCAAATAAAAACCGATGCGAAGCAGATGGTCAATGCCAACGATTTCGGTTGTAATGGCAGGCACGGTAACCCAGGTATAAATTTGCGAAGCGATGATAGAAGCATTAATGAGTATCAGCGACCATTTGTTTTTGAACATGATGGATATGATGACAAAAAAGAACGGAATAGCCCAAACAGTCACCGCACCGCTATCCAGATAGGCAATGGAGAAATAGGGAATAACCAGCACAATCAGGATGGATAAAATATTGTCCATCGTGGATTGTTTGATGCGAAAAGAATGCATTGCAAAAATGAAAATGCCCACGGCAAAGAGAACCCCGGAATAGATGATTTCTTCGTAGAGCGGAGATTGGACAAAGAAGTATTGATACATAAAGTGAAACATGGAACCGCCTAAAATGATGTTGGCGGTGTGCAGATATATTCTTTTGTGACGCGTTGCGTCAACAATCAATCCGTCCGGAACAAAATCTGCAGGGGCGCTTTTTTTCAAGATGCCAAAATGACGAATCGAATACATGATGGCCACCATGGGAACTAATATATAGACCAATGCAAAGGGCGGATAGGTAGCTGGGCTATGCCATGCGAGAATGACATCGGTGATGGAGCCTAAAAGCAGCGGAAAGAGAAAAGAGATGAAGATGAGCGTCGCTTGATTTTTTTGGGAGGTGTTAACAGCGTTTTTTCGCCATTTCCAAATCAGTATCATAACCGCAATGGAAAAGACAATATAATAAACATTAAAAAACCAACCGAAAAAAGTGTTGTTTTGGAGGCTAAACCAACCCGTGGAGGTAAAAACAAAGTTAAACTCTTTTTCTGCAACGCTGCGCAAAAGCCCGAAAACCAAAACATTGATGAGGGCAGGGACATAAAGCGCCAAATAGACCAATTTGTTCTTTAACCATTTTTCGTGCCCGGTGAGGAGGATAATAAAATGCAGCAAAAAGCTGTAGATGGTGCCCCAGCCAAAGGCGGCAAACATGCGCCACCGCAAAACGGTTCGGGGATCATATGCATATGCGGAAATGGAAAAAGAAAGCGCCCAAATACACAGAGCAACACAGATAATCAAAAACAGTCTGTTGAGTGTTGCTTTGGCATTGCGCGTCATGATATAGATGGCACAATAGACATAGATGATATAAGCAATATAGTATATCAGCGCAACGAGTGTTTTGGGTTCAATCATGGCAAAACGCCTCCTGTACACTTATATGCAGTCGTTCTAACACAGCCGCATTATCTATCTGCAACTTCTCTGTTTTGGCACAATGGTTTGTGCGCTTTAAGGATATATCTATCTGTTCGTTTGCCGTGCAAAGTCAAAATAAGGAAGAGTTCCTCATTTTGACTTCTTGCATAAAACAGCAGACGGATTCTAAAAAAACAGCGTTAAAGGCTAAAAGTTATATCATCATGGCAAAGTATGAGGTGTATATAGAAATTACACATCCAAAACAAAGGAGCCAAAGTCGCTGTCAAAGGCACGTGTAAGTTCGCCGTCTAACACCGTGATAAAAATTTCGGCGGTCAGGGTAATAACGCATTTGGTTAAGTGCCCGCCAAAGGCGTTGTTGTTCTCATCACTGAAAGTAAGATGCATATGCACATAAGGCTCGCCTTCTTTGCGGGAAAGGTTACCCGTGAAGGATAAGATTTCGTAAAGACCTTCATACACGTCTTCCTTGTGTACTTTTTTGACGCGGTCAAAAATGCCGATAACAATGGGGCCGCCTGCGCCGAGTCCGCTGATGGTAGCGGCATTGATGTTTTCGATGGCTGCCAATTCTTTGATTTTTTCAAGTACTTCCTCGCCGGGAACCAGCCGAAGTACGTAGGTGTTATCAATTTTTCTATATTTCATTGTGAGACCTCCGTATTTGTAAGCTATTACATCTTGTTTATGAACATTATACAAGAACAAACAAATTCTGCAAACAATTCTGATGTTTTTATTGCTTTTTCAAAAGAAAATGCAATAGTAGAGCCAAAATTTTTGTATTGATAATCAAATTAAAAAAAGGTATCATGTTAATGAAATTTGTTTATTTGCAAAAGCACAAAACAGCATAAAACGAAAGGCGGTAGTGTTGTGGAAAATTCGAAATGGTTTGTTGTGGGTGTATCTTTTGTCCTTGCCTTTGGCGGAAGTTGGTTGCTTTATAGGCATTATAGAAAATATCAGAAGTTTTTGCAGGTGGACGAGAATTTTATATAAAAAATTGTCTTATCGAGTTGAAACGCAGCTAAAAGAGCAGCAAAGGTGCGATGAAAGAAAAGTGTGCGGCGTGCGAAGACTTGTATGAACTGTATGATAGTGATGTACGTGGTGCAAAGGCGAATGTCGTGAAAAAGTTGGATGAAATGACCCTGCAGGAATTGTGGGAACTGTTTCCTGTTTGTTTGGTTCAACACCGAACAGAGTGGAAAGCGTGGTATATCAATGAAAAAGAGCGACTGACGGCTCTCTTTGCTGAAGAGGCAATTATCGTGCACCATGTCGGCAGTACGGCAGTTGACGGCATTTGCGCAAAGCCGATTATTGATATTCTCATTGAAGTATCTTCGCAGTATGCACTCAGCGAAGTGAAAGAAAAGTTGATTGAAAACGGATATCGTTGCATGTTTGAAAGCGAAAAGAAAATTTCGCTGAATTTGGGCTATACTGAAAATGGATTTGCCCAAAAGGTATTTCATGTTCATTTAAAAAAAAGAGGCGACAATGACGAACTCTATTTTAGAGATTACTTGCGCGACAACGTCAATGTAGCAAAAGAGTATGAGAGCCTCAAATGTGCACTCTTGAAGAAATATAAACATAATCGTGATGCCTATACCGAGGCAAAAACAGAGTTTATTACTCGAAATACGATTAAAGCAAAAGAAATTTATAAAAACAGATATTCTTAAATGTTACATCTTAAATTATATAAACGCGATAATAGACCGTTATCATTGTTGTGGTATATTTATTAAAAATCACCTTGCGTGTTGCCATCGGCAAAATCGAATCTCACAAATTTTCATTTTTTCATTGCATGTCATTCAGAAGAATCTCTTTCAAAGGAGATAGCTTGTGCTTTAGGTGTGTTTGTTGAAATGGTGAGGAAAAAAGCGGTTGGCAAAATGCCTAAAACGGGAGAGGGAAAAATGGAAATTTTATTACGCCCGATCGGCTATATTCGTTCGCCCTTCTTAAAAAATGAGGATATCCCCCGTCAAAGCACTTTTGCAAAAGAGCATAAAGCGACGTTGGAATTGCTGGAAGAGTACCGTGACGGGCTGAAAGGTGTAAAAGCGGGAAAACATTATGTGCTTTTGTTCTATTTTCATCAAGCGGGGGATGCATACAGGCTCCAGTTTCAAAAGCGAGACTCAGAAGAAGTAACGGGCATATTTGCCACGCGCTCGCCCCATCGACCCAATAAAATCGGCATGAGCATTGTGCAGTTTATAAACATCGAAGAAAACCGTATAGAGTTTAGTGGAGTGGATATGCTCGACGGCACGCCTGTGTTGGATATCAAGCCCTATGTGGCGGAATTGAATCCCGAAGATGAAGAGAGATGTTTCAAATAGGCTTTAAAAGCGGAAGGGACAGAATAAATTTTCTGAATCTCTTCTTTTTTTGCCCAAACAAGCGCTTCGCATGGCGGTTTTTGCATCAAAGCTACATCGTAACCCTGCATATGCCATTCCAGGTGCGTAAAAATATGCTTGGCATTTGGCAGAGGTGTAATATCGCTCACTTGCATATTTTGTTGGACAAGGTGTTGTCTGCAAGCGGCTTTACCAAGGTGACCTTCTACATTATAAAATTCAAAAAGAGAAGAGAGCAGCCCGTCAGAGGGACGCTGACGCAGAGCGTATTCTTCGTCACAGCGCAGGATAAAGACGGTTTTTTTCTCGATTTTCCGACACGGTTTCGCTTTTTTTACGGGAATGAGGTCAATCAGGTTTTTTTCATAGGCTTCACAGCAAAAAGACAGAGGACATTCGCTGCATTTGGGCGTGGTATTGGCTAGGCAGATTAGAGCGCCGAGCTCCATTAAGGCCTGGTTAAAATCACCGCTGCGACCTTCGGGCATAACTTGCAGGATAAAATTTTCGACGGCGTTTTTTGTTTTTTTGTCGGCGATATCGCCGTCGTTGGCGGTAATGCGCGTTATCACACGCAGGACGTTGCCGTCGATGGCGGCGTTTTTTTTGCCGAAGGCAATGGAGGCAATGGCGCCTGCGGTGTACGGACCGATACCGGGAAGCTTAGCTAGCTCTTTGATGTCGGAAGGGAGACGCCCACCATGTTGAGCGCAAAGAATGGCAGCGGTTTTTTTCAGGTTTTTCGCGCGCGAATAATAACCTAGCCCCTGCCAGAGCTTTAACAGCTTGTCATCGGGCAAGTTTGCCAAATCTTTAATGGTCGGTACGGCCTGAACAAAGCGCTCAAAATAGGGCAGTACGGTATCCATGCGGGTTTGCTGCAACATGATTTCGGATATCCAAATGTGATAGGGGTTTGGATGGGTGCGAAAAGGCAGCGTACGCCCGTTTGCATCATACCAGGCTAAAAGAGCATCGGAAAACTTTTTGGGCATTTGTTTATTCATTGTCTGCAGCTGCGCCAAAATGATTGAGCGCACGCAAAACAAACTCATAGCTGAAATAAATGGCACGTACAGAAAAGTCTTCACACAAATGCGGCGGGTCGTCGTCGCGAAAACCGCCCGGGCGCAGGTCATAACAGCGCAGCGAGCCGAATTTTTCGGTAAAGGATTCTCCGAAGTCGTAGCAAAGAGAGATGATGTCTTCTTCGGGCATGTTTTTTTCTGCAAAGAAGATGCCGATAAACATCAAGGCGCCCTCCACCAGCCCGCACTGCGCACGAAAGCCCCCTGCGCCGTGCATGCCTGCCGCGGCAGCGGTGACTTGTTTGTGGATGGGTTGGTGAAAAAGTTCAGACAAAATATTCAGCGTGGTGTTGGCACAGTTAATGTCGTATGCATAATAGGACTCATGCGCAGCGTCGCTGATCTGTTTTTTTATATCCATTTGGGTTTTCTCCTTTGACGATTCATAAAAGTCAGGGTGCATGTCCTAGGGTAATGACGGCAATTCCGGGGCGATTAAAATAGCGCAGTCCAAAATATCCGCCGCTAAGGCCGCTGTGAACAAACATTGCATGGTTTTCATCGTGGCGGTATAGACCCGCGCAATATTGCGGAAACAATTCCCAATGCGGGGAGAGCATACCGCCTTTAAAGGGCAGGCGCACCATGCCGCCATGGATATGACCGCTCAGGGTGAGATTGGCGCCCCAGGCTGCATAGGTTTCAAAATAAGACGGGTCGTGGGTCAATAGCAGGTTGAACAGGGCGTTATCAGAAACGCCCAGCAGCTTATCCATAGTTTCTGAAGAAAATTCATAAGGCTTTTTTCCTTTTATAAAGTGTGAATAATAGCGAAGATTGAACCAAAGCCCATAAAGCATGATGGAGGAGTCGTTTCGTTTCAGTTTCACCGCCTCGTTGTCCAATATATGTATATTATGGGAAGATAAAAAGTGCATCAAATCTTCGCGGCGATTTGATGTAAGCTGCAGTTCGTGGTTGCCGACAACAAAATACACGGGGGCAATTTTTGTCAATTCCACGGCAAGGCAGTGAAATACGCTGTCAAAGTCATCGTAGGAATTAATCATATCTCCCGTGAGAACAATGATATCGGGCGACTCTTTTTTGATTTTTTTTATCAGCCGATAGTTGCCCGCGCCAAAAGATTTACTGTGCAGGTCGGAGAGCTGCACAATTTTGTATCCGTCAAAATCCGAAGGGATTTTGCGATCTGTAACGTTGATGCGCGTTGTTTTTAGACAATGATTGCTGATAACGGCTTCCGCTGTCAAGGCTGCTGCCGCATAAAACAAGATTTTTTTCTTCATTAAAGGATGTTTCCTTTCAAAAGGGACATCAAGTGTTGCAGTGCAGCGACTGCAAGTTTATTAAGAAATTATTTTACCGGGCAAGCAAAACTATTTTACCAGCGCTTCGTATGCCTTTTTTGCCCAAAGCGAATCGTTTAAAAGCGCTCTGCCCACGCCGACCATATCGGCTTTTCGCTCGCGAACAAGTTTTTCGGCGGCGAAAGGATCGGTAATGCCCCCCGTTACAATCACGGGAATATCCACGACTTCTTTGATGGCTTCGGAAAGGGGAGCAAAATAGCCCTGTCCCTCCAGACCGGGCACGATATAGCGGCTGAATCCCGCAGAGATATCCAAAATATCCACGCCTGCTTTTTCAAAGGCGATAGCGGCTGTTTTGCCGTCTTCGATGGTGATGCCGTCGGGGGTGTAGTCGTCTGCGGCAAGGCGCAGCAAAATCGGGAACTTGTCGCCGACAGCGGCGCGAACAGCGCTGATAACATCCAGATGCATTTGCATTCTGCGATTAATATCGCCGCCGTACGCATCGCTGCGTCGATTGGTCAACGGTGAGAGAAACTGGTTGAGCAAATAGGCGTGACAGCTGTGTATTTCCACGCCGTCAAAGCCTGCTTCTACCACGCGCAGTGCAGCAGCTTTAAACTGCTCTATCAGTGTAGCGATATCTTCAAGGCTCAATTCTCTGGGAACAACATCAGAGCCCGGAGGAGCAATGGCGCTGGGGCCCACAGGCTCCATGCCTGTGATTTCGGTTTTGGCCATGCTGCCCGAATGGTTGATTTGCATAATGGCTTTGCAGCCGTTGTCGTGAATGACTTTGGCAAGCCTGCTAATACCTTCGATAGTGTCATCGTCGGCAACAGACAGCTGGCCCGCGCCTGCCTGACCCTGCGGGGTGATATAACTGTGTTCGATGATGGCTGCGCCAAGATAGCCGCCTTTGGTTTTTTCATCATAATAGGCAACGAGGTCGTCATTGACACGCCCGTTTGTGGAGAGCAATTTATGGGTGGCCATGGGCGGCATAATCAATCTGCTTTTCAAGTGGAGATGAGGTGCGAACAGGGGTTTGAACAGTTCAGACATGGTGAACCTCCTTAAAGGGTGGAATTTTATCCAGTATACAATAAAAGGGAGGATGAATCAACGAAGATTTGCAGAACAAACGGTGAGTGTATCAGCAACATAAATCTGATGAAAACACAATTGAAACAAGCTGTATTTTTCAGAAAATATAAATGAAAAAGAGCAGCGATGAAAGCTGCTCGGGGAAATAAAAACATTTTACAGTTTGGGCTATTTTTTGAGTTGTTGCATCAGTTCAGGCAGCAAGTATTCAAAATTAACGCCATAGGTGATGGCATTAGGGTCGCTGAAGGTAATGTCAATGCACTTTGCCGTGAAATCTGCGGCGATTTTTAGTGCCTTTGGCAAAGAAAACCCGTTCATCAGTCCGCCGACTACGACGCTTGCGAAGATATCGCCTGTGCCGTGATAACTGGTGTCGATTTTTTTATGGAAATAATGAAAAAACTCATTGTTCGCAGCGTCATATCCCATGACGCCGATTTTGCCTTCTTCGAAACTGACGCCGGTGAGCACGGCGGTTTTTGCGCCGAGGTTTGTTAATTTTTTCAGCAAACTCTGAATATATTCTAAGTCATAGCCTGATTCGATATACTCTTCATCCAGCATAAAAGCAGCTTCGGTGAGATTGGGCATGATGATATCGGCTTTACCGCACAATTTTGCCATTTCGTGGGCAAAGTCCACATCAAATGCAGGATACAGCTTGCCGCCGTCTCCTATGACGGGGTCAACAATGATGAGGTTGTTTTCGGTTTTAAATGCGGCAAAATAATCTTCAACCATTGCAAGCTGGCGCTTAGAGCCGAGATATCCTGTATAAATGGCGTCAAAAATAAAATTTTCTTTTTTCCAGTGGTCGCAAATATCGGGCATGTCTTCGGTCAGGTCACGAAAGGTAAAACCGGAAATCATGGTGTGAGTCGACAGCACGGCTGTGGGAACCACGCAGGTCTCCATGCCCATGGCCGAAATAATGGGGAGTGCCACGGTTAGGGAGCATTTGCCCAGGCAGGAAATGTCTTGTATGGTTGCTATTCTTTTCATTTGTCATCGCTCCTTAGGGATTTTAAAATTCATTATATAGTATTCAAAAAATTAATCAAATAATTTCACGTGTTTTTTCAATAGATACAATTTGATTATAAAACAAAAGATATAAAATGTTTTTTTATGTAACTATTGATTTTTATGATGCAAAGGACTATGATATAAATATAACAATGTTAAGCAATTGAATAATTCTAAGTAATACATTGCACTGATCGCAAAGGGATTCTGAGGGAGAAGGCTGTAACAATCATTATTCATATAGAAATGTATGATTTTTGCGCCTATGCCGGGCGCAATTATTATTTTACAGAGAAAAACGGAGAAAAAAGGATAGGTAGCTATGAGTACAAGGATTGCATTGATAGGTATTATTGTGGAAAAGCTGGATGCTGTTGACAAGTTAAACGACTTGCTGCACCAATATGGCAAATATATTGTGGGAAGGATGGGCTTGCCCTATCGTCCTGCGGGTATATCCATCATCAGCGTGGTGGTAGACGCACCTCAGGATATCATCAGCGCGCTGTCGGGGAAAATAGGGATGCTGCCGGGGATTACCACAAAAACCATTTATTCGAAATTGCCGCAAGAGAAATAAAATGAACCCGTATGAATTGATTGACAAACTGAGAGAAAGACATTTATTGAGCGAAGAAGAATTTATAACGCTCATTGCATGTCATGAACAAAAGAAAATTCGCGACTATGCTTGCAGTGCGGCAAGAGAAGTGCAAAAAAAATATTACGGCAATAAAGTCTATATTCGCGGATTGATAGAATTTACAAATTACTGCAAAAACGATTGTTTTTATTGCGGTATACGCGCAGGAAACGCCTCAGCCTTGCGCTATCGTCTGACGAAAGAGGAAATTTTGCAATGCTGTGAACAAGGCTACGGGCTGGGATTTCGCACCTTTGTTTTGCAAGGTGGCGAGGATCCCTATTATTCGGATGAAAAAATAGTCGACATCGTACAAACCATTCGCGCAAAATATCCTGACTGTGCCATTACATTATCTATCGGCGAAAAAAGCTATGAGAGTTATCTTGCCTATTACCGTGCGGGCGCAGACAGATATTTGCTGCGCCATGAGACGGCGGATTATGCCCATTATCAAAAGCTGCATCCCCCTGCGCTGCAATGGAAAGTACGCGAGAAATGTTTATATGATTTAAAAAAAATCGGCTATCAGGTGGGAAGTGGCTTTATGGTGGGCTCGCCCTATCAAAGTGCACGCTCGCTGGCTGCGGACATGAAGTTTTTGCACCTTCTTGCGCCGCATATGGTGGGGATTGGCCCGTTTATTTCTCATCGTGATACACCGTTTGCCGGGTATGAAAACGGCACCTTTCAACTTACGGTGTTTATGATTGCCCTGGTGCGACTGATGCTGCCCAATGCATTGATACCGTCTACGACGGCCCTTGGAACAATATTTTCGGATGGAAGAGAGCAGGCAATCGTCTGCGGAGCCAATGTGATTATGCCAAATCTTTCGCCGGTGGATGTGCGCGCAAAGTATGCGCTGTACGATAACAAACTCCACTCCGGCAAAGAAGCCGCAGAGCACAAGGCGTTGCTGGAAGAAAGTATGAAAGCCATAGGGTATGAAATAGTGGTAGATAGAGGAGATTGCAAAAAAATATAAAACAAAATAACTGATAGGAAAGGGTATACCTGACCTGAAAGGAAGGAAAAAATGTACAACGCAAAATCGAAGAAGGCGGAAGAATTTATCAGCCATGAGGAGATTATGGACACACTGGCCTATGCACAGGCCAACAAGCACAACGCAGCGCTGATTGATTCTATCATCAAAAAGGCCAAAGAGAGAAAAGGGCTGACTTATCGCGAGGCGGCAGTGCTGCTGGATTGTGATATCGAAGAAAAAAATCAGGAGATTTACCGGCTTGCCGAGCAGATCAAAAAAGATTTTTACGGTAACAGAATTGTGATGTTTGCGCCGCTGTATTTGTCAAATTACTGCATCAACGGATGTGTTTATTGTCCCTATCACAAACAAAACAAAACCATTCCCAGAAAAAAACTGACCCAGGAAGAAATTAAAAATGAAGTCATAGCGCTACAAGATATGGGCCATAAACGTCTGGCGCTTGAAACGGGTGAAGACCCTGTAAACAATCCCATTGAATATATTTTGGAAAGTATTAAAACCATTTACGGTATCAAGCATAAAAACGGAGCCATTCGCCGAGTCAATGTAAACATTGCGGCAACGACCGTTGAAAATTATCGAAAACTTAAGGACGCGGGTATCGGCACCTATATTTTGTTCCAGGAAACTTATCACAAAGACAGTTATGAAAAACTGCATCCCACAGGACCCAAGCACGACTATGCCTATCACACCGAGGCCATGGACAGAGCCATGGAAGCGGGGAT
>ENA-UOOM01001931-UOOM01001931.1-fermentation-metagenome-genome-assembly--contig:-NODE-1931-length-18542-cov-3.960459_pt1 | contig 18542 bp, 21 predicted proteins | sample MGYA00245781_ERZ724031 | MGnify/ENA primary metagenome ERZ724031 (study PRJEB28704, sample SAMN03018317) | fermentation metagenome | biome: anthropogenic terrestrial biome; feature: soil; material... | reverse complement strand
CAATGAAACGAGTAATGACCGTGGAGGGAAGGCGGTAGCACAAAGTCGACCTTGACAGGGAAACATCAAACACACTAGAGGTGGGTAGAGATGAAAACAGAAATGAAGAGGATAGCAGAAATAGCTAGAAATCATGGTAAAGTACAAACACTTATACACCATATAAATGTAGAAAATCTAAGGGAGCAACATAAACAGGCTAAAGCAAAGAAAGCTACAGGTATTGATGGGGTAACAAAAGAGAAATATGAAGAAAACTTAGATGAAAATCTTAAGAATCTAGTAGATAGAATGAAAAGACAAGCCTATAAACCTCAAGAAGTCAGAAGGGTATATATTCCTAAAGATGGTAGCAAAGAAAAGAGAGGCCTAGGAATCCCAGCTTATGAGGATAAGTTAGTACAAAGAATAATGGCGAAAATCCTAACTGCAATCTATGAAGAAAAGTTTTTAGATGTATCATATGGATTTCGACCAATGAAGAGTTGCCATGATGCAATAAAGAGATTAGGAAGAATAATTGAAAAGAAGAAAGTAAGCTATATTGTAGATATGGATATCAAAGGATTCTTTGATAATGTAAATCATGAATGGATGATTAAATTTCTAGAACATGATATACAAGACAAGAACTTCATACGACTTATCAAAAGGTTTCTAAAGGCTGGAATACTGGAAGAAGGTAAACACATAGAAACGGACCAAGGAACACCGCAAGGCGGTGTTGTATCGCCTGTGCTGGCAAATGTATATTTACACTATGTATTAGACCTTTGGTTTGAAAAGAAAGTAAAGAAACAAAACAAAGGAGAAAGCTTTATTGTGAGATATGCAGATGACTTTGTATGTTGTTTTCAATATAAAGAAGAAGCAAAGCAATTCTACTATAGATTAAAAGAAAGACTAAGTAAATTCGGATTAGAAATAGCAGAAAATAAAAGTAAGATAATAGAATTTGGAAGATTTGCCGAAGAAAATTGCAAGAGACGAGGCGATGGCAAACCAGAAACATTTGATTTTCTAGGCTTCACCCATTACTGTAGTAAGAGCAAACAAGGATGGTTTAGAGTAAAAAGAAAAACAAGTAGGAAGAAACAGAAAACGAAGATAGCAAAGATGAAAATGTGGATTAGGCAAAGAATGCATAAACCATTAAAAGAAACCATCAAAAGTCTAAACAGAAAGCTAGTAGGTCACTACAATTATTATGGAATAACGGATAACAGTAAAAGCATACATGCCTTTTATTACCATACAGTAAGGCAATTATATAAAATCCTTAAACGAAGAACACAGAAACACAGAATGAGTTGGGAAAGATATAAGAAACTATTAACATATATGCCGATTACTAAGCCGAGTATACAAGTGAATGTTTACCAGTAGCTAGAATATTAATGTGAATGACTGCGTGAAGAGCCGTATGCGTTAATAGCGCACGTACGGTTCTGTGAGGGAAAGAGCCGCGACGCTCAATCTACTCGACCCCTAAAAAACATAAATTACTGCTGTTGCCTAAGGAACAAATCGAATTTACTCTTTTGCTTGAACAGGTTGATGAAGAGCTTAAGCATAAGTCTTTAGGTTATAAGTTGATGATAGAAACAAGATGGAGAGAATAAGCTATTAAAAAGAAAGCCATTAGGATATAGTGGTATAAAGAAAGCACTCATGTTTGAATAACTAAATAATGATTGAGGCTATAAAGGAAATTTATTTTATTTTTTAGGACGCAGCAGAGCAGACAGATAAAGAAAATATTTAAATCAAAATATCGAGCAAATAATAAATTTATATGTACAGGAGGCAAAATTATTATGAACGTATTAGAATGTATTAATGAAAAGAGAAGTATCCGAGCTTATACCAATGATGTCATCCCACAAGAGGTACTTAAAAATCTAGTGAAACTTGGAACAAAATCATCGACAGGTTCAGGTATGGAACCTTGGGGATTTGTTTTAATTCAAGACAAAGAAAAAATCAATGAGTTGTCTGAAATGACAAAAAAACATCTTCTTGATAATTTTGAATGTTATCCATATCTGCATCAATATGAAAGCTGGTTGAAAAATCCGAAATACAGTGTATTCAACCACGCAAATTCAATGATAATTATTTATGGAAATACTAATTCACACTGGTATGTATATGACTGTAGTCTTGCAGCTGGCAATATCATGTTAGCTGCACACAGCATGGGTATTGGAACTTGTTGGATAGGTTTTGCTGAGCATACACTGAATACAAAAGAATTCAAAGAAAAATATGGGGTACCTGACGATTATGAATTGGTCTGCCCAATGACACTTGGTTACCGAAAAGTTAAATTGAATCCACCAACTAGAAATGAACCCTTGATTTTCAACGTTTAAATTTAAGTATTGCATAATCTTAATTTACATTTATGCCTCAATCTTCTTAAATTGTATAGTAACAACTGTATAATAATGGGATGTAAAAAGTATATTAATTATATGAAATCAATATGCTTATGGATAAAGAAAAACTACTCCAGATATTTGATTATCTAAATGAAAGGTTAAAAGCAAATCAATTGCAACTTAGTGAAGTTAATCAAAAATTATTAGAAAATATACTGGAAATGGCAAAATTCACATTCAATCTATCAGAAAATTGGATAAATGAAGAAATAAAAGAACCTCTAAAATCAATAATAAAAGAAGAAATAGAAACCTATAAAGTATATTCAAATCTTAAAATCCTAAAACCTAAGGCTGAGCAGTTGTTGGCTATGAAAATATTAGCTGCAAGACCAGAACCTGCAAAGGATTTTATAGATGCATTTATATTATGTAAGGATCTGAATATCAGGACTAAAGAGGAATTACTAAATACGGTTGAAAAGTATTTACCATTAACACTAATTGGAGAAAGACAGATTAGATTTATAAAATACTTAGGGGAGGATTTAGGTCATGATTGGGAATAAGTACCTAGAAGATTTATTTAATTACGAGGATGAAGATACAAGCATTAATCAGCTACTAGAATTATTAAAATATAAAGATCCTAATTTCATATGCAGTTTAAAAAAAGAGCATGTAAACTTAGATTTATGCACCTTTGATGAAACACGGTATTTAACCATAGTTTCTAGTTTAATTGATTATTATTTCCAAATACATGAACTTGAAATTCCTAAATGGATAAGGGATGATAGATTACAATTTGATACCCCGTATTACCATACTAAAAGAATAAATGATTTTGAGAAATTTAAATTACAAATTGAAAGTCCTTCACCATTTAGAAGAAGAAACACATATTTTGATTTAGATGGAATTATTAGAGTTTAAATATCATATATGCTATAGTTGATGGAAGAAGAGGATATCAAAATTTAATATAATTGGGCCCTATAGCAATTAGCTTTAGGGCTCTTTCTATTTGCAAAAAAACGCATTAATGATTATAAAAATATTGTAATTTGACTGAGATATATAGTAAAATAATAAAGGCTTGAGGAATGTGTGTGCCACGAAGTGCGTGCATTATCATCTATTGTTAAAATACATGTGGAAACACTTGTAAAGGAGAGAAAAATGAAAACTTTATTTGATCTAAGAGAAAAAACAGCTAGTACATTTTATGAAGACATTCAAAATCTATTTGACGAGCCTTTGAAGATTATAAAACTAGGGGATCAATCAATAAATGCATGCCTCGGCTACTGGAACTGCTGGCTAAAGACTCCTGGCAAATGTGTAATGAAGGGATTTTTAATCCATTAAAAGTCCAACAATTAGCTACACCACTACGTTTAAGTAAGGGAACTATAATTCTATTTGACATGCTTGCTAAAACGGGATTAATCAACTTTTTCTGGAATCGACAGCTTAAAGAAAATAATGCATATGAAAAACGTTTTGACCGTCTGTAGACCCATTAGGGACGTGAAATTTTGGGTCAAGTTATTGAGCGACTTCAGGCAAAAGTTTCACCTTGGAAGGGGAAATTGCTTAGGGATGGGATGTTTTGGGCCCAATACCTTAAAATAAAAGAAGACGAAACTTCCGCTTGAAGTCTCATCCTTAATGTGGTTAATTTGCAAATGAGAGTGGATCGACACTTGAGAATTTAAAAATCTGACTTGAAAAGTCTCGTCCCTCGCAAACCCCTTAGATTTTATCGTACTTATAGGATACCATATCTAGTCTCGAAATGATATAATAGTGTTAAATTTTCAATGTGCATTAGGGCTTTTGACGCTTATATCATTATATCTTATTTTTAACTTACGACAACTATCCTAACACATAGGGTGAAGAACTATTTTTTAAAGGTAATTTAGATGTAGTATTATTTGAAACTAAGTTTAGATTATTAAATGGTCATAGTGATTCTTCTATTTATCCTGATAATGAAGATTATGGATCAGCTTTAAAGGTTACAGATTATGAGCACTTAGCAAAAGTTACAAGTAGGGTTAGCTCTCTAATCCAGAGAAGAGTTTTGAAATCCAAAAGATTTATGTCAATTAACTATGGGGAACATCTTTATTTTGCATTAATATATATGAGTGTAGTTACTCTTTGGTCAGCATCTGTACTAAGACGCTCTATGCAAAAGGGAATAAGTTATTCTGCTTTTTTTGCGGGTCTTATTTTAAATGGCTGGGCTCTAGTTCGATTAATAAAATATCAAATAGTTGTAAGCGATTCACTAGCTCGATACTTATGGTATTCATATTATATTTTTCAATTATCCCTTCCCTTAGTAATACTGTGGATGGCATGGGCTGTAGATAAGCCGGAAAAAGAAACATTTCCTCCAAAATGGTGGAGGACCATGGCAATTTTTATTGGCATACTGATAATACTTGTATTTACTAACGATCTTCATGGACTTGTATTTAAATTAGACCTAAGTCGGCCAGACTGGGGAATAAATTATACTTACGGTTTTGGATACTATATTATACTTTTTATTTGTATGATGAATATTGCTGTAGCTTTTTTTATACTCTTGGTCAAAAGTTTGAATAGCCCTAGAAAAAAAGGATTTATTTTTCCACTTGGAATTTTTATATTGTTTGGCATTTATAACTATAAATATATAATGAGGGACCCATTTATCTATGAAACTGATCTTACAATAGTCACTGGAGTTTTTGCAATGCTTATGTTTGAGACGTGTATTCAATCTGGTTTGATTCCTGTAAACACGAAATATATTGATATTTTTAAAAGATCTCCACTTAGAATGCAAATTTTAAATAAAGAAAAACAGCTAGCAATCGCATCGGCCATGTCAATACCTATAAATAAAAATGCCATTGAAAAAGTTATAGCTTCATCGCCTTTTCCAGTTCTGCAAGAAGATGAATCTTTGCTATTTGCTAATGAAATTCCAGGTGGATATGCTTTATGGAGCGAAGATGTAAGCAAGATACAACAGTTGCATAGAGAAATTCAGCAGTCAACAGAAAGACTAAGGGAAGCCAATATTATACTAGCCGAAGAAGAAGAGATAAAGAGGACCGTGAACGAAAAAAATGCTAAAAAGCAATTGATGGAACAGTTGGAAGATGAGATAGCTGAAAATATAGAGAAGTTATCAACTATGATTGTAAATTTACAGGGTTCAGAAAATCATTCAATGGAGACTACGCGCATTGCATTATTGCTATGCTATACAAAGAGAAGATGTAATTTGTTTTTCAAAGAGAAGGAAATACTTAGCACTGATATAGATGAGTTAATTAGGTATATGGATGAATTGTGTGAAATAGCTAAATACTCCAATGTTCAGATTGCTACTGTAAATAAATTACAGGGGTATCTAACTATAAGATATGCTACTTTATTTTATGACTTTTTTTATACCATTGTTGACTTGGCAATCCAAAAGTATTGTCCTTATATAATAGTAGATATTGGGACTGAAGAAGAATTCATTATAATGAGACTTCTTCCATCCGTAGACATAGGAGTATTAACTATAGAGTCAAAGCTTATAGAAGCAATTACAGAGGCTAAAGGTAAAGTTATAAGTAAAGACATAGAAGATACTATTGGAATCAGCATTTCTTTTTTAAAGGGAGTGACCATAAATGATTGATTTTTTCAATTTTTCATCGGCAACCCTTATCTTTATTGCTTTTATAATAGGTATATGTGTTTTTGCTCAAACCTTAGCTTTAGTGCTTAGATTTTTTCGTCACGGATTAACTACACTAGGAATTTTTAAAACCTTACTTGAATTTTTTATACTATTTGAGATATTTAATTTTTCTCTCTTATATGGTCAGATGTTAAATGGATATAACAATGGGATTGCTGTGCCTAGTGGATATACAAATATTAGAATACTTATTTTTCTACTTATCTGTATTCTTGTTTTAATAGTATTTAAACTTAAAAAAAGTTTATTAGTTCTTAGTGTCATCCCAGCAACTATGGTATCTTTACCAATAATTGAAACGGTTATGGGAGCAGCTTACCCATGGTTTTTTATCGGGACTTTAATTTTTTTTTTAAGTAGAAGCATTAAAATCAGTATAATTAGTGCTGTTGACATAAGAACAAGTATCTCATCCTTGTCCGTTATGCATGCAATTAATACCTTACCAGCAGGAGTATTGTTTTCTGAAAACGATGGCTATACAATTCTTTCAAATTACCAAATGCAAAATTTGATGATTGCTATTACAGGCAAAGTCTTTCGTGATTCTATAGAATTTTACAAAGCCCTTCTATCAGGTAAATATGAATCAAGATACAAAAAAGCTGAGTTAGATGGTAAAATAGTTTACCTGTTAGCTGATGGTACAACTTGAATGTTTACAAAAACAGATATTTCTTTGCTAATGAAAAACTATATTCATATTTCTGTTGCAGATATTAGCCAACTTTGGGAATTGACAATTAAGTTACAGCTTCAAGATCAAGAACTAAGACGAAAGAGTAATGAATTAAAGGAAACAATTGTTAACTTGCATATACTTAGTAAGCAAAGGGAAATTGATAATGCTAAGATGCGGGCCCATGATATTTTAGGGCAACGACTAACTGTAATGCTTCGTATAATACAGAATGAGGATAATTTGGATTATGATTTGCTAACCTCACTAACAAGGGGACTATTAGCAGAACTAAAAGCTGAGCAAAGTGAAACTAGTCCACAGGATGAACTTGAAAGTATTCAACAGATCTTTGCTGCTATTGGAGTAGATATCAAATTTGAAGGAGACTTACCAGCGAGTACTAAACAGGCTTGCCTATTTGTGGATATAATAAGAGAAGCATCTACAAATGCTGTAAGACACGGCTTTGCCTCAAAAATTAATATAAAATCTGAAAATGTATGCAATAATTATTATTTAACAATATCCAATAATGGGCATATAATAACCACTCCAATTATTCCAGGTAGTGGTATTAAAATAATAAGAAAAAAGGTATCTGCCCATAGTGGTACTGTGGACATTATGCTTCAGCCACTATTTACTTTGTCTATAGTCATACCAGGAGGTGACAGTGTTGAAGAAGGTACTAATTGTAGATGATCATGAATCCATGTCTGATTCACTGTTTCAGGCATTGAAAACCACTGAAAATTTTATTGTAGTAGGAAGTTTGAAATCTGCTGACCATGCAGAATTATATTGTATGAAATTGAAACCTGACTTGATTTTTATGGATGTATGTACTGAAGGTGGAGCATCAGGGCTAGATGCAATAAAAACTATCCGGGAAAAGTATCCAGATATTAAAGTAATTGTAATGTCGGGATTTGATGAAATTACCTATGCGCCTAGGGCTAAAGAAGCTGGTGCACATGCCTTTGTCTTCAAAAGCAAAAGTCTTGATTATTTTGTTAAGGTAGCCAAAGGAGTTATGGAAGGTGAAAGTTTTTTCCCAGAGCCTAAAGTAATTGTAACATCTATGGGAGAAGCACCTCTAACAGAAAGAGAGATGGAAGTACTTAGACTTTTATGTAAGCATATGACAAACCAAGAAATAGCAAGTGAGCTTTTTATTTCTGAACATACAGTAAAGTATCATAAATCCAATATGCTTGCTAAAACAGGATTTAGTAAAACTGTAGATCTTGCATTTTATTTGATTTCAAATGGTTTAATTAACCCACATTATTAAGAAAAAATACAATAGATAGTATAAAAACAGATCAAAATTTGATCTGTTTTTGTTTTTTGTTTAAATACTAGCCGTTACGGCTAGGTACAAAATATAAAGTATTTGATATTATAATAACATAGAGTGGTAGGGGGTACAGATTATGCCAATTGTTATATTGATTATGAAACGGAAGCCCATTGCTCAAGGTTTTATGAATAGTCTTAAAGGTAGTCCTGATATTTTCCTGGTTTATGAGCCTTATATCATAGGTCTAATCTAACTATTCATAAACATAAGGCAAAAGTTGCATTAATTGAAGTTGCAGAAACAGGTCCCTATGATATTGTATACTGTTTAGCATTGTGTAATGAACTTAGAGAAGCTGCCCCAGAATGTAAGTTGATTCTTATGTGCTCAGACCAAGATGAAAAAACCATTGAACAAGTTATCGATGCTATGGGGAAAAACTATATAGATGATTTTGTGTTCTTTGATGTTACAATCGACTATTTGGCATCAAAATTAAAATCAATATAATAAAAAGGTGAGTGAAGGCAGATGAAATCATTTGAAAAGTTATTTATTTTAATTTTACTTATATCATTAATAGGTACAGGATGTAAAAAATCAACTAAAGATATTTTGAATCAAGGTAATAATACTCTAAAAGAAAAGCTCTTAGAAGTGGAAGAAATTCTACAGCAAGCAGAACAAGTAGACGTAGAAGATACTATTCGTAAGATAAGGCCAAAATTATAGATCCATTTTTAAAAAACTTTTCTTCTGATGTAACCGTTGAAGATATAAGTTTATACATTAAAGATAATATTGCTAATGCAAGTAAAGATGAAGCAGATAAGATGATCCAATGGTTAATAATATACCAAAATGAAATAACAGATACCCTATACAATAGGATTGAGGACGATAAATACAAGAATGTATTTTATGATCATATGGAAGGATTTTTAGATAAATCAAAAATTGATACTATTTCAGATGAAAGTGTAAGAAATGATTTTATGAGTCTTGTAAATAGTTTTCTGACTATTTACTATTATGATGAAAACCTTGTTATAGAAACTAATTGGAGTGATTTGATTCAGTTTACCCCATATTTGTCTTATGATATGAGTGAAATAATAAATCTTAGTAAAAAACTAGAATATTATGAATATGATAGAGAAGGATTAGATGTTGACGGACTTTCAAAAGATATAATTATACTAGAAAAAATTGCAAAGACCAATGAATCTGATTTTATTAAATGGAAAGCAAATGATTTATGCAGGTCTCTCATAGTAACTCTATTGCTTGGCCCAGAAAATGTTTATTTATTCTATTACGATGGGAAAGAAGGTGATGAATATATAGCAATTATGGACCTAGTTGATAAATATCCAGAAAGCATATTAAAAGGAATCATAGAAGAACTTGATTTAATTCCAGAAGATGATACATGGGCAGCTATTGAAATAATTCATAAAAGGTTTCAGTTTGGACTAGATTCGGATAACTTTATTGAAATTTCTAAGATTGAAAGTCAAAATGGAGAATATGTACTTATAGAAATGTTTATTCCACCAAATTTGGATAAGCAAAATAGAGTAAATAATATTATAAGTCTAGACCAGGAACAATTCATTAAAAGTTTAGCCGAAGATAATAATTTTAGCTTATATACTTTTATAACATTCGCAAATGATAGATATATTTCTTTTGGGTGTTCTTTAAGCGTTTTGGACTCTAGGGGAGCTGAAGAGACCTTTCACGCCTTTAAAACACTTGACTATATAGAAGAAAAGTTTATAACCCTAGAAGATTATTTTGATGCGGATTTTATTTTTATTCAAGAATATATAGAAAATTTATCAGGAATAAAAGCAGAAACTGTATCAGAATTTAAATTAACAGATTCTGGTATTGATATTCATTTGAATAAGGGAACAGATGATGATGAATGGATTTATGTGAATAGGATAGAACTTATACAATACTTTACACTTGGGGAGCTAATTGATAAATATTATTAAAAAAGGAGGACTTAGTCATGAATATGAAAGATTTGAAAAGGGTAATTTCTATAATTCTTGTAGTCACAATGATGTTTAGCCTTACTGCTTGTGGAGATAAAGGCGAGAAAACAGAAAAAACAGAAAAGATTAAAGATGTAGCAAGTATTGATGATCCTATTATAGGAATGTGGAATGCTGTTATTGTAGCTTTACCAGGTGATGTAATGGTGATTACTGATATGTATCAAAAATAAGGGGGTAAAAAAATGGGATTAATAAAAGCAATTAGCTCTGCAGTAGGAGGATCACTAGCTGATCAATGGTTAGAGGTTATTGAACCTAATGATATGGGTGATAATACTGTATTTACATCAGGGATACCAGTTAGAAAAAATGATAAAAGGGGGTCAAATAAAAAAGGGACAACGGATACTGTTTCTAATGGTTCTATAGTTCATGTATATCCAAATCAGTTTATGATCCTAGTAGATGGAGGCAAGGTAGTAGATTATACTGCGGAAGAAGGCTACTACAAAGTTGATAATTCTTCATTACCATCTATGTTTAATGGAAACTTTAAAGATTCTCTAAAGGAGTCTTTCCAAAGAGTAAAATATGGTGGGGTAACACCTACTTCTCAAAAAGTTTACTATATAAACTTACAGGAGATAAAAGGAATTAAATTTGGATCACCAAATCCATTGAACTATTTTGATGACTTTTATAATTCAGAATTATTCTTAAGGACTCATGGAACTTATTCCATTAAAATAACAGACCCATTATTATTTTATGTGGAGGCCATTCCAAGAAATAAGGATAAGGTAGAAATACAAGATATAAATGAGCAATACTTATCTGAATTTTTAGATGCATTACAATCAACTATGAATCAAATGTCTATGGAAGGTGTTAGGATTTCCCATGTTGCATCTAAGGGTAGGGAATTGAGCAAGTATATGGCAACTACCTTAGATGAAGAATGGAGACAAATGAGGGGATTTGAAGTACAGTCTGTTGGTATATCAAGCATATCCTATGATGATGAATCTAAAGAATTAATCAATATGAGAAATAAAGGTGCAATGTTAGGGGACCCATCAGTTAGAGAAGGTTATGTTCAAGGGGCAGTTGCTAGAGGTTTAGAAGCAGCTGGGTCTAATGAAGGTGGAGCCACTAATGCATTCCTTGGAATGGGAATGGGTATGCAAGCTGGTGGTGGATTTATGGGATCTGCATCCCAGTCAAATCAAAATCAAATGAATCAACAGCAGAACCAGCAACAAAATCAACAACAAAACCAACAAGCTCAAAGGGCAACTTCTGCAGATAATTGGTTCTGCACAGAATGTGGAGCGAAAAACACAGGAGCTTTTTGTAGCGAATGTGGAAATAGAAAAGCGTCTGCACCTGCATCACAATGTTCTAATTGTGGATTTAAACCAGAAGGTAGTATTCCAAAGTTTTGTCCACAATGTGGTAATAAATTTTAGCTAAAGTAATCTAAATTGAGGTGAGATAATGTCTATTAGATCTTATAAATGCCCTAATTGTGGAGCAGCAATTGAATTTAAACCTGCTAAGCAGAAATTTGCTTGTGATTATTGTTTAAGTGAATATACAGAACAAGAGATTGCAGATATCTATAAAGATTTGGAAGAAGATGTAAAGGAAAAGCCAGAAGATAATATAAAAGAACTGGATCACTTAGCCTCATATGATTGTAATAGTTGTGGTGCTACAGTGGTAACAGATGATACTACCACATCTACATTCTGCTATTATTGCCATAATCCAGTGATTATATCTGACAGACTTTCAGGTAGTTTTCTACCCAACAAGATGATTCCTTTTACAATAGATAAAGAAAAAGCCCAGGAAACCTTTTTAAATTGGACAACAAAAAATAAATTTGTTCCAAAGGAATTCTATAGTAGTTCCCAACTTGAAAAGATAACTGGTATGTACCTACCTTATTGGTGGGCAGATTGTGAAGTTAATGTAGATTATAAAGGGGAAGGAAATATCGTCAAAGTCTGGAAAGAAGGGGATATGGAATATACAGAAACAAATAAATACAATATAGTCAGGAAAGGAAATATACAGATAAATAATGTGGAGGAACTAGCTTTTACTAAAATCTCTAATGAGCTTTTGGATGGAATAGCCCCATATGATGAAAGCCAAGCCATGAACTTCTCTATGCCTTATCTTTCAGGTTTTTTTGCTGAACAATATAATATATCTGAAGAGGAAATTGTTCCAAAAATTGAAGAACAAGTTCGTAAGTACACTAATAGTTTAATAAATGATAGTGTATCAGAATTTAAAGATATTAATGAAACAAATAATAAGACAGAAATACTTTCTAAAACATTGAACTATACACTTTTACCTGCCTGGATACTAACCTACCAATATGATGGAAAGACTTATGTATTTGCTGTAAATGGTCAAACTGGCAAGTCATTTGGTGAATTACCTATTAACAATAAAAAATTATTTGGTGTAGCGGCTGGAATATTTGCATTTACTTCAATCGCTCTTGTGCTTGGAGGTATGTTGATATGGTAAATATAAATAGAAAACTTGTGAGTAGTCTTATAATTATTATGATGCTGATATTTGTTTTAAACCCAATTATAGCAAAGGGTGAAGCCCTTAGGGTATTTGATGATGCCTACTTGTTTACTGAGGAAGAAATAAAAATATTAAGTGAAGAAGCAAGTAATATATCTAGCTCTTATGATATGGATATTATTATTGTGACCACAGATGATGCCAATGGTAAATCAGCTAGAGACTTTGGTGATGACTATTTCGATAATAATGGATTTGGGCTAGGACCTAATCTAGATGGTATTTTATTCTTAATTGATATGGACAATAGGGAAGTATATATATCAACATCTGGAGATGGAGTTAGATATTTAACAGATGAAAGATCAGAAAATGTAATAGAAGAAGCATTAGATAGTGGACTTGGAGAGGGAGACTATTATGGTGGCGCCATGGGATTTTTAAGTGGCACAAAGAAACATCTCCAAATGGGGATTCCCTCAGACCAATATAGTCAAGATGAGTCAGTAAAAAAAGAGAACAGTTTGACCTTTATGGAAGGGATAATGAGTTTAATTACTGGTCTTTTAGCATCAGCAGGGTTTTTCTTTGGAACTAAATCAAAATATAAAATGAAAAGCCCAGTGAAAGCAGTAAACTTTAGAGAAAATAGTATTGTGAATTTTACAAAAGAAGATAATAAACTAATAGATACAGTTTTAACTAATAAGAAGATTGCAAAGCCTAGCAGTGATTCTGGGAAAAGTACTACCCATGAATCTGCCAGTGGAAAGACACACGGTGGAAAGGGGGCAAAGTTCTAACTAAAGATTGGATATTTATTGGAGGTGAAAGATTATAAAACATATTGGACTGTTCATTGCGGTTACTTGTATTGTGGCTTTGTCTGGCTGTAACAAAGCTGAACCTGAAAATACAGACGCTATAGTAAGTGGCAAAATTCCTTTAGTTGTTGAAGAACCTTTTGATAGTGAAAAAGAGGAAGTAGAAATATCAGGAATCAATTTAAATAGCGAGGAGGGTATAAAAGAGTATCTTATAGGTGAATGGATTTCTGATAAGGAGACTTTAAGTGATTACCTACTAACTGAAAGTGAAATTAATTGTAACATGACTATTAATCAAGATTTAAATGTCAATTTGTCTTTTTATAACCGATATACCGATGAAATCATAGGTGATTATATGGGACAAATAAATTTGGATAGCTTTGAAGGAAAAGGGGATAAATTGCCTGATTTGATTTCTATTGATTTAGGGGATTCTGACTGGCCTGGAGGAGATTATTTTTTTCTTCATAGATCAATATATGATGGGAAGAGTGTTATGTCGCTATTCTTTGCAGGTAGTGGAAATGGTATTTTTGACTTGCTAGCAGATATTCATAATTTCGAATATGCTCCAGAAGAGATATTATTTGAAAAAATAACAGAAGAAAAGTCACAGCTTAAACCACTTGAAGATAAAGAATTTTATGCTGTTTATTGGGGAACAGGTCCAGATGGAAAAAGTCTTTGGCTAGATGAAGTGCAGTGGACCCCGACAGAGGAATATGATCCTGATGCACTTTATACTTCTCGAATGACCCTTTACCATGATGATTTTCCAGAAAGTGCACTCTATGGTATAGCAAAGGAAAGTATGTCAAATATTCTAGGGAATCCAATGTATGCAGGTGAAGTTTACTTTGTGCAAACTGATAAAGATGGCAATATTATAGATTTTGAAGATGCGGCATATAGACAATATATTGAAACAATAAATGAGCCTTAAATTTTATAAGAACAATTATGGGAGGAGGGGAAAAATGAAGAAAAGCATGAAGTTATTGCTAGTGCTTATTGCTATTGTGCTTTTAGCAGGATGTAACAATTCTAAACCGGAAGTTAAAGATAACAACACAGCTACTACTGTTTTGCCTGTAGTTAAAGACTCTGAGCCGATAATAGTTGAAGAACGATCAAAATCTCCTCCTAATTTAGAAACAGAGCAAGGTGTTAGGGAATATCTTGTGGGGGAATGGGTTTGCGAAATGGAATATATGAGCAATATTGTTGCAAATATGACTATTCATGAGAACTTAGATGTTGAATTATCATTTTATGATTCTTTTACAAATAAACTTGTGGCAGACTATGAGGGGGATATAGTATTTAGGAGAATGTATAGAGATGAAGAAGATGCACCAGACATTATTTCTCTGGAATTAAACAAGGAGCCTTATATTGAATGTGATTATTACTTTTTTCATAGAACAATTTATGATGGGAAGAGAGCTATGTCACTATTCTTTGCAGGTCTTGAAAATTCAGCTTTTGATATTTTTACAGGAGATAATGGTCTAGAATATACTATGGGTGAAGTAGTATTTGAACAGGTTACGGGTGAAGTCACAAAAGCAAAGCTGCGAAAAAATGATAAATTTTATGCCGTATTTTGGGGGCATGGAGTACACTATGAAAGCATTTGGATGGATGACGTAGAATGGACACCAAGAGAGGAACATTATAACCCAAATTATCCTGTACCAATGATTGTTCATGAAAATGAGGAAAAAGAATCTGTTCTTTATAATGTTGATCAGGATAACAAATTTGACATTTTGGGAGATGATATGTTCAAGGGAGAGATCTACTATGTAGAAACTGATGAAAAAGGCATTATAGTTGAACTAATATCTGCAAGTCGCAAAATGTTTCTTGAAGAAAGTTCAGAAGAGTATCTAAGTGAAATAGAAGAAATGATCTACTTTATAATAGAGGATATAGACGAAATACAAGAAAATTTAGCTGATGGAATGTCTATTCTATTTACTGGAGAAACTACTACAATTGATGGCGAAGAATGTTTTGAAGTAGCTCTAGGAACAGACCATGATGAAGTCTTTGTAAGAGAAATACATTATGCTGTAAATATCTCTACGGAACAGGTATATGAGTATAATGTGTTAAATGATGTATGGGAAGAAAAATAAGACTAGGAGGCATATTATGCGTAATAGATACTTTACTTTAATAATAATAGTTGTTTTAATATTTTCCTTAACTGCCTGTGGAACTAAAAAGGAAGTTGAAAAAGTTGAAAACCCCGTTCAAACCTCTAAAGATGTAGTAGCAGAGGTAGAACCTGAGAAGCCAGCAGAAGAAATAGAAAAAGTTGAAGAAGAATCAGATGAAGGGTTATTAGTTGTAGGGGAAACTATTAATAAGGGTGATTCAGGGTCTGGGCCAGTTAAAATAGACTCGGGTCTTACACAAATATTTATCCCGGAGGGTCTAGATTATAATTTATATATGTCATTTGTAGATGGAAATACTGGGTCTATAAGAGTTGATTTTGGAATAGGAAATAGGGGAGCTGGACATATAGAAGTTACCACAACTAGAATGATTAAATCATTAGATGATGCTGCAAATGAATGTATTAGAATGAATGACTTTGGAACTCTAAAATCAGAGATAGGTGATGAGGTTATTTATGGAGATTTGACCTATAAATATGTAACAATTAAAGAAACGGATGAAACTAATGTAAAGTATTATCTTGTTGCTTACTATAAGCGGTCTGATGACAAGGATATATATGTAGAATTACGTACTAATGGAGGGGATAGCTATTACAAAATGGATATAGATGATCCTTTAGTTGGGGAATTACTAAAAGCTTTAGTGTTAAAATAGAATAGTTTAACTACCAAGGGGGATATTATAGTGAAAATGGATGTATTATCAAAGAATGTTGAAAAAATAACACTTAAAGAAGCTATGACTTTAGAAGAGATGTATGATCTTATGAAGACAAACTCTGAAAAATTACCAGAAAAGTTTAAATTAAAAAAGGGGATTTTGGGGAAATCTATAAACTTTGAAGTTGTAATGCAAACAGAACCAAAAATAACTATAAAGGATAATATAGTTACCATAAGACGTATGGGAAACTCAACTGAAGTTGGTATAGGTAAAATGCCAAGCCTAGATTTCAAAGATTTGAAGCAGAGAACTCAAGCTGTAAAAGAAGGTGGATTTGGAAAAGCAATATCTGGGGGAGCAGACTATTTTGGCAGTGTATGTGATGCCATGGTGGATTTATTAAAGCCATATTCAATATAATTAAATATTTCTATAGCACAGATTGAAACATGAATAGCTTAACCTTTAAAACACTAGTAAAATTATATATTTTACTAGTGTTTTTTACCCTTTTTACCTGCATATTTTCTTGGTCCAATTACTGGGGTTATTCCTTTTCCTGCTAACTCCTCAAATATATCTATGTTAAAGTATCCTGCGTCCGCTCCTACATACTTTGGTGCTAAATCTAGCTTCTGAAACATATCTTCAAGATTATCTATATACACCTTACTGTCATGAAAATTTCCTGGTGTTACATGCGCACTCAGTAATATATTGTTCTTACTATCTACTGTAGCATGTACTAAGTGATAAAATCCAACTGGTTTTCTATCCCTATGCATATACCCACTATCAGGATCTGTTTTACTTACTTTTCGTGTATGAACCTCTACCTTTGGATCTGCTGGTTTTAAAGCTTTCTGACCTTTACTTATACGTTTATCATTTATTAACATTAGCAACGATTCATCTTCTTCTATTACTCGTTCCTCAGTTGCACTTTCAAATTTAGAATTACTAGCACTTGCTTTTACGTGGGTAGAATCTGTGTAAACTATTTTCCCTTTTACAAAGTCATAATTTATTGCCATTAATACAATTTCATTAAATATTTCTTCATATATTGTAGAATCCTTAAATCTTACTGCACGATTATGGCTTATGGTTGAGTGGTCTGGTATTGGCTCTGTAAGTCCATAACCCAGAAACCATCGATAAGCCATATTATGATGAATTGCATCAACTAATCTTTCTTCTGAACGAATACCATCTAGTGCTTGTATTAATGACATCTTAAACAAAACAACTGGATCAATTGAAGGACGTCCCATAACTTCAGAATAATATGGTTCTACTAAGTCATAAATGAAGTTAAAATCTATGTATTTATCAATTTTCCTTAAATCATGGTCTGGTTTTACAAGTTGGTCTAACATTACAAGTTCAAATTGTAGTTGTTGCTTATCTTTTTTACCTCTTGTCATCATAATATATCACCTCATATACTATATTCGACATAAAAAAAGAAAATCCTTTTTGTTTTTAGGATTTTCTTAAAATATTTTTACTTTTTCGATAAGCTCACTAGCCGTAACGGCTAGTGTAAATATATATTAACTTTGATATATTAGGGATGAAGTCAATATAAGAGGTGATATCCATATGAAAAAAGTTGCTTTGATAACTACCAATAAAATACTTGCACAAAGCCTAGCTGCTGCGATGAAAGCCATGCCAGATTCTGAATTCGAGTTTTATTTGTTGCTAGATCCAAATCAGGCCTTATTAGATGCAGAAATTTTTGAAATTGATGTGGCTTTGATTGATCTTATGGATAGAAGAGCAGAAGAAAAAGAAACACTTTTTTCATTTTGCGAGCTACTGCACAACAGGCTGTCGAGCTGTCATCTACTCCTACTTGTTTCACAAGATGATCCAATTAGACGTGAAATAGCAACCCAAGCAAAGAAAAAAGAAATTGTTGATGACTATGTATTTTATGATGCTTCCTTAAGATATTTGTTTGCAAAATTGTCAGCTTTCTAGTAACTTTTAGAATTGGTCTAGAATAGTTAGAAATAATGTAATATTATCCAATAAGTTACTAAATTATTGTAAATAAAGTGGACAAAAGAATAAAAAACATATATTATTAACTCAACTTTCCCACTAATAAAAGTGGGTTGAACACTTAATAAATCAAGCAAAAT
>ENA-UOOM01001927-UOOM01001927.1-fermentation-metagenome-genome-assembly--contig:-NODE-1927-length-18580-cov-3.587314_pt1 | contig 18580 bp, 12 predicted proteins | sample MGYA00245781_ERZ724031 | MGnify/ENA primary metagenome ERZ724031 (study PRJEB28704, sample SAMN03018317) | fermentation metagenome | biome: anthropogenic terrestrial biome; feature: soil; material... | reverse complement strand
ACAATCCTATTCACATTGTCCACTTCGTTTACTATTCTGTTTGACACCTTTTCCAACACTTCATATGGTATTTTTGCCCAATCGGATGTCATGCCGTCTGTTGAGTTTACTGCTCTAAGGGCTACAGTATGAGAGTATGTTCTTTCGTCACCCATAACGCCTACGCTTCTGATGTTGGGAAGTGCCGCAAAGTACTGCCATATTTTATTTTGAAGACCTGCTTAACATTCCATATTTTAGGTATAACCGTTTTAGATATTAAGATGCTACCGTGTATGATATTAATTTGCCACCGTTTTAGATTTTTTCAAACAACCGTGTAAGATTTTGTTTGTACTTTTCTTAAGTATATCATAACCAGTACATATTTGAAAGATTTTTATAATTAAATTAATTTCAAACTTACCATAGCTATAAACCCATAATAAAGATATTTTTCATGGTGTGTAAGCAAAGGTACTATAGCTATATATGTATATAATAATACATATATAAGTGTAAATATACCCCAGTAAATAAAGGTCAACCAGATTATTGAGTCAACCTTTCCAAATTTTTTATTTACAATCCTAATATATTTGCAAATGGATGCTTTCTTTCTTTATGATTTTTATCTAATCTTATTCCTTTAATCATTTCATCATATGGTATGCTTTTTTCTAAAAGATTTAATGACTTTCCTGTTAAATAAGAAATTTCTTCTATTGAATATCCATTCTTATACAATAAAGGAATTAAAGCTGAACAAATTCTTTCCAAACTACACTTTGTCCAAAAAGAATCTTTAAGAGTATCAAATATATAATTAATAGCACAAACCGTAATAGCAGTATACTTTTTATTATAATATCTATAAAAAACATTAGGGGTTTTAACTTTTTTCTTTTTATAATCTTCTTGTAATACAGCTAATCTTTCTTTTATAGATTTTGATATAGGAATTGTTCTACATTTTAATGCTATCTTATAGTTTTTCAAATCTATATCTTTCCATTTCAAGTTCATAATTTCCGAAAGCGTTATTCCACAATAAACTGCTAATAATATAATAATTATATTTCTATTACCTTCTCTTTTATTACTTAAAACTCTAATGGCTTCTTTTACATGTTTATCATTTAATATTAATTCATCTTTATTTATATCTTTATTTCTACATAATGAGCGATATAAATCTTCAACATCTTTAGTTGTTATATAAGCAAAATTATTATTTCCTGTTATTTTTTCATTTTCATGTAATGTATAAAACATGCTTGATATATGGGCATACTGTGCTTTATATGTTTTTAAAGATTTAATCTCATTGCCCATAATTGCCTTATCTTCCCAATAATTTTTAAAATCTTCGAAGTTAATATAATTTAAAGATATGTATTTATGATGCTTTCTGACTAAATATTCCGCAAAATTATATAATGTACATTGATATTGTATCCAACTACCTTTTTTCTTTTTTTCTAAATAAAACGACTTAAACTGAGCTATATCCCTAAAATAGTTAGTACACTTATTGTCAAAAATGTATTCTTTAGAAAAATATTTCATATACATTTTTTTATTATTAGCACATACATTTTCATCTAAAACAACTCTATTCATACATATACTTTCACCATGACCATCACAACCAATATCTTTGTTTATTAATATATATCTTTTCCCATTAGTCAATATCCCCCAATTAATATTATTTGCAAGTATATAAACAGTTAGTTGTTGAACATCAGATTCAGTAATATCATTATCTGCATTCTTAACTTCAATATATAACATATCATTGTTATTATTTTTCCAAAATATATCAACTACTTTGCATTTATGTTCTTTGCGATATTCAAAAGTAAAGCAGTCATTTTTATATCCCAACAAATTAAGTACAGGTATTACTATACGTTGTTTAGTGGTTTCTTCATTTTGAATTTCCACTCGTTTTATTTCTTGGTTAACGAAATTATAAATTTCATTATATTGCATTAGTTTCTTCTCCTTTTTTAATATTAAATGTTATAATAAAATCATTTTATATTAAAATATACAAAAATAATACTTTTATGCAAACTAATTCAGACAAAAAAAGGATAGCTTATTTGCTACCCTCAATTTGTACTTATTTATCTACTTTTACTTAGTCCTGTAATTTCTGATACTTGCTTATATGAATACTCTCCACCATTTGCATTTAACGCTTTACTTTTTAACTTTTCCATTGATTCTGTAAAATTACTTGGATAATATGAAGTGCAGAAATGTTTAAAGTTTGTCTCTTAATAACCTTCATCTAAAAATTTTTCTTTTCTAAAAGTTTGAAAAGCTCGAAAGAAAAAGCTATACGCAGAGCTTGGAAGATAGTGTTAAATTGGTTTATCTCTTGATTTGATGAATCTACCTAATATCGGTATTTGCATTTGTTCACCTCCTGAAAAATGGAATGAAAAAAGCACCTCGTTTTTGAGATGCTTCTTAATATTTATCTTATTATTGAAACTTAACAAATGATATAAGGGATTATTCTAATGGCTTTTCTGCATATTTTTCAATCCACAATTCATAATATGGATTTTTCCATGTATCACCCTCATAATACTCAACTTCTGCTATACAAGCCAATAATGTAACCACATCATGATTGTCTAAATACCAACCACCATTGCTATACTTACTCTCCCCAGGTAATATGTTTTGGTCATTATAACCTCCTCCGACAAATTTACCTCCACCTAATCCAACTTTGACAGGTAAACCATTCTTATCGAAACCCATAAATCCGATACTATATGATTTAACCCTTTTTTCAGTTCTATTTTCTACTGTTACTGCTATGAAATTAGTGTTTATACTATCAGTATATTCACTTACACCAGTTACAGCGACTTCTTGTTCATTTTCTAGTTTTATCATCTGTTGATTTAATTCTTCTTCTTTTTTATCTTTAGCTAATTTTTCGTAATTTGTCAACTTTGCAATTAAATCTGTATCATTTGGTAAAGCCCTTAATACTTCATTTATTTTTTTCATTGCCTCATCATAATTTTCATTATTAGCCAGAGAATCAATTTCTTTTAAGACTTCCGTTTTATATAAACTAGATATCTGATTTATATTATTTTGAGCTATAGAATAATTATCATCAGATTCAATGACTTTCCTAAACTCTATAATAGTATCTAAATAATTATTAGATTTATTAAATTCTAAGCCCTTGTTAAATGCAATCCTTGAATCATGTAAATTATTCACTTCACGTGTTGCATCATTTACCTCATTTTTGAGTAGTTTTGTCTCTTTAATAGTGTCTAGTTGAACTTTTGTTTTTTCATAATCAACTTTTCCGCTTTTAAATTCTTCTACTATGCTATTTATCTTTTGCCCTAATTCATCTTCTATTTCCTTTTCCTTATCTAAGTGTCCGCTTATCTTTTCATCATAAATCGATACCGCTTCAGAATACTTATTCTCATTTATAGACTGCATGAAGACATTAACAGGATTATTATTTAATATAAATAAAATAACTATTACTAAAACTAAAGCAATTCCAATAACCCCATAAAGTATAATCTTTTTATTTGGAATTTTTGATTTATTATGTTCTTCTGTTTCATTCTCTGTTATATCGATACTATCGATTTCCTTTTGTTTCTTCCCACACACATTGCAAAAAACACTATCATCTGGTATTTCTTTACTGCAATTTTTACAAAACATAATCATCGCCTCCCTACTGGTATATTATAACATATTTTCCTGAGTATCACAACGCTAAAATTTCTCTATTATCATAGACACTTCCACCATTCCTTTTATTCCTTATTCCACCTATCAACTGCCATAATTAGTACAACTGCCCCATCTATTTTCTCAGTAGTCTTTTCCTTATCATGTCTACATTAATTTTGACTGGTTATTACATCTCTTTTAGAGATTTCCATGTACCGTCTTATTTTGAACTTACTATAATTATGGTGTATAAACAAGGTTATTATAAGTATACACATACAAATAAAGTTTTTTTAGCATAAATCTCCCCCATTAATAAAAAAGATAGCTTATCTGCTACCTTCAAATTCTTTAACTAACTTATAAAATGTAGTTCTTTTCAATCCTAACAAATCCATAGCTTTAACTGCTGTAATCTCTCCATTTTTCCATTGAGTATAATATAAATCGAAGTTTTTTGGAATTTCTGCTTTTGGTCTGCCTAAATGCTTTCCTTTTGCTTTTGCAATTGCTATTCCTTCCGTTTGTCGTGCGTGTGTAGTATTTCTTTCCTGTTCAGCTATTGTCCCTAAAACTTCTATCAAAATATTATTAATCATATCAAATATTGCTTTTTGCATATCACCGAATTGACAAAGGTTAATTAATGTTGTTGGTACATCTAAAACTCTAACAATAATTCCTCTGTCCTTAAATTCTTTTAATTCATCTTTTATTTGATCTTTATTTCTTCCCAAACGATCCAATGACTTGATATATATTTCATCGCCTTCTCTTGCAAATGTCTTTAAACTTTTATATCCATCTCTTTCAAAGTTTTTCCCGCTTGCCTTATCAGTAATGATGTTTCTTTCATGTTCTACATATTTTTTTAATTCTTCTATTTGTCTATCTAAATTTTGTTCTTTAGTTGATACTCTTGCATATCCAAATATCTGTTTACTCATTATATTTTCCTCCCGCCCTTTTATACTTTAATTATATATCATCTGTTCGTAAATGTCAACGTGTTTACGGATATATTCATAAATATATTTTAAGCGTTTACGAACATAAATTTATATGTTTTTTTATTGTTCTTAAAGGTACACCTTTATGAATATATGTAAAAAAATAACCTGATTAAATTTTCGCCTCAGGTTATTTGCATTATATTAAAATATAAAACACATAAATTATAACTTAATCTATTGTAATATTTGTAATAGATTTATATGTTGTCATTATCTTTGAGTTATTATCCAACTAATGATTAATATACATAATTACTTAATAGAGCAAATGGAATATTATTAATTTCTGCAAAAATACTACTTGTTGAGCCTTCCCCGCTCCATATCATAACCTCTTTACAACCTTGAAAATTATTATTCATAATATTAACTTTGTTATTGTAAATTAATACATCTTCCAATAAACTACACCACTCTATAGACGAACTCTCTATTAATGTAACAGAATACGGTATAATTAATGTACTTAAATTGCAGTTAAAGAAAGCACTATAATCCAACTTTTCAGTTCCTGTAGGAATAATGTATTTTGTATCTTGTCTTAAACGAGGATATCTTATTAATGTTTTACCGTCTTTACTAAACAATACACCTGAAATGCTTTTTAGGCTTGAATGGTTTTCATCAACAAATATATTTTCCAAATACACTCTTAAAACACTTCCTACGTCGACTAGCGTTGCAGGTATTGTAATATTCTTTAAGTTTCCGTTAGAACCATCTTGAAATGCTCCATCATTAACTTTTGTGACCCCAAAAGGTATTGAATAACTGTTTCGTGAATTACCTTTTGGATAAGCTATTAAGGTATTTAAATCCTTACTAAACACAACACCCTCCACAGATGCGAAACTTTTATTATTTAAATCAACGTATATATTCTCTAAATTATCAATTTTAAAACCTAAAATTGGTAATGTCTCTATTGATGAAGGTAATCTTAATACTGTTAAATTATGTGGTATTCCAAATGTACTATGAAATCCTTCAGAAATAATTTTCGTTCCTTCAGGAACAGAATATTTTATCCTTTCATTTGCATAGGGATAACATAATAATTCATCTCCTGATTTATTAAAAAGAACTCCGTCTATGCTTTTATATACAGTATTTTCATCATCGACATAAATATTAGATAGTCTAGCTTCGAGTGAACGAATATCTTCTATTGAATTAACGCTACTTGGAATATAAATTTCACTTAATGGAGCTGGTTCATTATAGATAGTTGTTGCAAATGCATTTAATGCAATTGTATTTACTCCGTCTGGTAAAGAGTAAGCAGTTCTACTATTTCCCATTGGATACGATATTAATGTATCCATATTTTTATTAAATAAAACACCATCTATACTCTTATAAAATCTATTATTAATATCAACATTAATATTTTCTATTAGTCCCCTATAAAAAATTGATGTGTCAACATACTCTACAGAACTTGGAATAGTAATATCTTTTATTATGTTATATTCATAACCTTCAATCCTGGTTACTTGTTTTCCACTTATACTATTAGGAATTTTGGCAATCTCTTGGTTACCTAAATACTTTGTAATAGTAAGTGTATTATCTTCATTAATAACATACTCCCAAGTTATTGAGTCTTTTACAATCACATCACAATTTGCAGTTTTATTTCCATCAACAGTCGTAGCAGTAATTATTGCAGAACCCGTTGTTTTTGATAATAAATTACCTTCTGAACTTATTGCTGCAACTGTAGTATTACTTGATGTCCATATTACGTTTTTAATAGTAGCATTAGAAGGTTCTATAATTGCTTTTAATTCAACCGTATTTCCAACTTCCATTGTAATATTCGAATAGTTAATACTAACACTTGTTACTGGAATATCAACGGTGTCATTATTTCCTGAATTTGAACTTTTCCCTGATGTTAGAGGTATAATCTTAGGAATACTGAAACCATCTGCAACTTCTACCTCTTTAGGTTTCTGTTCAAATACAACTTCATTTGCATTAATTATTGTTTTTGAAATTTCTCCCTTCCCTGCAAATGAGGCTCTTGCATATATTATAACCAATAATACATTTGCATCATCTGCTAAATTAACAGATATTCCTTCTGAAGCTTTTTCTAATGTCATTTTTTCAATATTTCCAGTTTTAAGATTAACTTTTACTTTTGCTTCAACTGTAAGGTTACCAATGTTTGCACTAACAGTTAAAGTTTGATTTTCTTCAACGTTTTTATCAACAGTAACTTGAATGAATCCTGTTCCGGTTAAGTTTTGTTGTTCAAGTGTAGCACCTGATAATATATTAGTTGCATCAACTGCAGTATTACCTGTAATTAAGATTCTAACCTTACCGTCTTCTTTATTAGTAGTTAATTCATTAATAGTAGAATTTTCTAAAATAATTGAATTTAGTCCTCCACCTTCTACTAACAATTCACCTGTTATAGTTACATTTTTAAGAGTAACTTCACCATTTCCAACCTTCTCAGTAATATGCACATTATTAAATGTTTGGTTCTCAATCACTGTTCCAGCATCTTCAATTGTTAAATCATTTGTTTGATCATCTACAGTCATTGCTCTATCTAATATAGAAACTGCTTCAGCTCTTTTAATTGGATTTTTTGGTTTAAAAGTATTGTCTGTATCATATCCTTTTATGAATTCAGCTTTTGCTGCAGCTCCAACACCTTCTATAGCATAAGATGAAATATCATTTTTATCTTCAAACTTATCTATACCTGATATGTATCCTTCTAATTTTAAAATTCTTGATATAATAACTGCAGCTTGCTCTCTTGTTAGTTTATCATTTGGAGCAAATTGTGTTTCTGAAAAACCAGCAATATATCCTGCTTTATATGCTTTTTGTACATCTTGATAATACCAAGCATCTGATTCTACATCTGTAAAACTTATATCACATATTTCAGTATAATCAAAAGCTTTATTTACCATCTTTACAAATTCAACTCTTGTTACATATCCTTCAGGTATAAATGAACCGTCTGGGTATCCTGTTACATAGCTTTTATCAAGCCATGACTGTATTGTATCTTCTGCCCAATGTCCTGCATAGTCGTCCTTACTAATTACGCCAAAAGCATTTGCTGGAAACACAATTGTGAATATCATCATAAATGTTAACAGTTTCGCTATTGTTTTCTTCAAAATTTTATCCCCCTTAATAAGTATGTTTAATAGTAAAAAACCCATTTTTGAATTAATCCATCCTAAAGTTTTAATATGATAAATTAATTTGCCGTTGCAAATTTTTGTTCATATTCTAATAGTATTTGGCTTACTCTATGTTTATAACTCCCATCTTTTGTATGATTTATTCTATGTCTATATTCATCTCTTGATGTAGCATCATCCTTTCCACTTAATGAATGAATGAATTTTTCTATGTCAACTATACCTTCAAAGATATATATTGCATTTTGATATTCTAGTGATTCCAAAATTAATAAATTATTATATTCTTCAAATCGAAAAACTGTATACTGATTTTCATAAGAATATCCTTCAAATATTTGTATGTCAGATACTTCCTCTGAAGGATTAAAACTTCTTAAATAATCAAACTCCCTATCTACTTCAATGCATTTATTCAATACACTATTACTGTAATTTTCCTCAGTTTCAATCATAATATTTTCATCAGCAAACATCTCTAAATTTAAGCAATTTAACTTTTCACATATCCCACATAGCTGTTCAAAATAATTTGTAAAATCTATTAACTTTTCACAGCTATTATCCAAAATTATTATCATGTTTGTTTCATGATTTCCATACATTCCATTTTTGCTAATATTAGATGAACCGCAAATTATACTCGTATATTTCTCTCCATGAAAATAATAAATTTTACCATGGTAAAACCTTTGCTTATTTGTTCTTAACTCTATTGAATCATTTTCAATTAAATTATTCAAATATTTAACTGTATTTATATCAATATCCTTACAAAATAAATTATTACTATAATCTTTTAAACTTCCTACTACTATTCTTGTTTTAATCTTATTTTCAATCGAATTACTTATTATGCTATCTAATAAATACATTCCCCCAAGTCTTATATATCCACTTGCAACATCTAATTTTGTGCATTTAATTTTTTTATAAATGTAATCTATATGCAAATTTAAAGCTTCTTCACTATTAATAATTTTAATATCATATTCTTTTGAATTTTGTACCTTATCAAATATATCACCATAAATAATCTCTAACTCTTCATAAGTTACTATTCTGTTTATATATATAGGATCATTATATACGGCATTTTTTCCCTCTGCTTCTTTTATTTTATATTTTACGCATTCTGACAAGTTTTCTATATTTACGATTTTGTCCAAATATAACTTAAGTAAATCAACATTTATATCTTTAAAATAATTAATATTATTAATATCTTCTTCAAGAAGTTTTTTCTGAATTTTCATAGGTAAATTGTCAATAAATTTTATACAATCCTTGTGATCCATAACAATAATCTCTAATTGCTCTTCGGTAATTTTATTAATTAAAATCTTTATAGCTTCTGGCTTAGAGAGAACAGCTGCCAGCATCATAGTTATATTAGGATTTTTTATATATTTTATACATAATCCATTTCTATTTAACATTTGATTTAATCTAATATCATCTAAATTACTCATGTATAATTTCAAATCCAAATCATTATCTATTAGGTAATTAATATTTTCCTCCGATAATTCAAAAGATTTATTATTTGCAAGTTTTATTATGGCTTCAGAACCTTCATAAAATTTTGTTATGAAAGCTACTTCATCTTGATCCTTCTTATACAAGATTTCATTTTTGCTTAATTGATTTAGCTTAATTCCTATATTATCTAAAGATAAAATAGGTTTTACTTGAAATGATGTTATGAAATTTTTATTATAACTATCCGTTACTGCACAATACTCAATTTCAACTATCTTCCCATATACGTTAATCCTTACTTTACTTTTAAAAGGATTAATAGAAACAGTATTTAAATTGTAATTGTAAAGCAGATATTCTTTCATAAGCCTAATATTTTTATCATTAGAGTAATTATAATTTTCGAATTCTTTTTTATCATAAAAATAATCAGTGAAAATGGTAGCTAACAAATTAAAATAACAATTAACAGGATTATGTACCTTATTTGCTTCTCCGCTTTTAAATTCAAATAACACCATTGCATAACCTTTACGCTCACATTCTTCATATAAAATATTTGTATAATCACTTTTTAATGGATTGTTAATAATATATTGAAAACTAAATTCTTCTTTAGATTTACAGATAAGATATCCTTCTTTATCTCTATACCAAATTTTATCTTTACATAAAATCAATTGCTTATGTGCATTTTCAATTGCAATTCCGTAATATTGATTATTAAATTTTATTATTTTATAATTATCAATAGTACTACCAGCTATAATTTTTAAGCTTTCAATTGATTCATTGATGTTATCATATCCATCATAAATATCATTTAAAATTTGCAAATAAATTCCCCCTTAAATTTAATTATAATAATTAAATTTATGTATTTTCCAAATAATTGCGTTTTCTAGTACTAACCCATCATATAATATGATATACCATTTTTAACCATTAGTCAACAAATTGAAACCTTTGCTCCACCAATAGCAAACCTATTTAATATAAACTATTGTTCACTAATAGTATTCGGAGGAATATATAATGGTTGACTTTGGCTTACGTATAAAAAAATTACGACAATCTAAAAATCTAACTCAATTACAACTTGCAAAAAGATTAAACATATCAAAATCAATGATTTCTGCATATGAAAACGATATCAGATTACCCAGTTATGATGTATTAATTAAACTTTCACGCATATTTAATGTTTCTACTGATTTCTTACTTGAAATAAATTCAAATAGGACTATAAATGTTTCAGGACTAACAGATAAACAAATAGAGATAATCAATACAATAATAGGAGAATTTCAAAGAAAATAGTACATTATCAGTTATCGCAACTAAAGTCGATAAAGTGTTATAATTTGAACGCAAAATAGCATTTACCCACATTTTTACCAATAAAATTGATTATAAGCATGCCTAATTTCATTGGTATAATCAAATATTTATCGATAATTATATCGACTCCAATTCCATATATTTTGTTTAATTATACATTATTTTTCGTTGAAATTTCAACAAATTTATATTTCCTATATATTAAAATTATGAGTAAATTGCACTTTTAATCCCTACTAATTTAGTTGGGTATAGATATTAAGTACCTTTTTTAGCTATTTTCTATACAAATCACTTAAGCGTACTTTTTCTATCATTATCACAATTATTTTATCTTTATAAATTGCTGTAAACATAGAGAAATTACCCCTTATATTTATTGATTAAATTTCATTGACAATATATTACCATTATTTACATTATATTGCAAACGTTATTCCTGTAATATTATTTTCAAACCTTTTAACCAGCACATTTAATATATATATGAATGGAAATACCCACAATAATATCATTTTAGCAATATTTTATTAGATGCTCAAGGCTGTAAAAGATACTACCGCGCATTTTAAAAACCAAAATGCTTGCTTGCATTCGTCACATTCGTTCCGCCTGCATTACTTAATTTTCAATTAAATAATAAATATTATTATCTGACTTGTTGGATTCCTTTTTATACAACCATTAACCTATGATTTCCAGTTTATTTAAATGAAAATTGTATAACTAAAATTTTTGTGTTTTTAAAAATTTTCCGTCTTTTGGTACTTTGCGACGGCAGGCAAAGTACTATAGTAATACATAAAAAAAGTAAACACTAAATTAATAATGTCTACTTAATAATATTTAATATTGCTCAAAACTGTAAATGAATAATATATTTCTGTAACTCTTCTCTTAAGCGTTTCCCCCTTGATATGTTCGATTTTACCGATGATTTCAACATGTACTTAGGAAGGGGTACTTACTAAGTACATAATCTTGTCATCCTACATTATAATTTACTGGTATATTTTCTGCACTATTCAACCAATCGACTAATAATTTTCTCATTCTACTTGATGGAATATAAATATTAATTGGCTTTCCATCTCTAATTTGACTTCTAAATAACCATTGGATTAATTCCGATAAAGCATATTCTTCCTTGTTAAATCCTATACCTTTTAAGTGGAAAAACTTTTCAACATCTGGGTGTATAAATACATTACAAATATATGCTAAATTTTTCTTAAACCTATAATCATTTGTGGCTCTTGCGTTGAAAGATACAAAACATTTTTGCTTTTTTTCCTTGTCACCTTTATCATCTTTTAATGGCTCACCATATTCATCTCTTAAGGTACATTCCGTATATCCCTTACCATGAAGTTTATTTTCAAATTTTGTGAATGTAGTCCACATATTATAATATGCTTCACCATTTATTATATTTGTGAAGTAATTGTATATATTATTTTTTAATTCTGTTTTTTGTTCTTTCGTTGCTCTTCTTTTAAACCACGTTACGGACAATACATTTTCTTTATTTGCTATCTTATTCAAATCCTTTTTCTTACTTTTATTATCATACTCATAAATATTTATTAAATCTCTATATTTTTGGATATATTCAAATTCATTTTCTTTTGAATAATCAGCAAGTTCATATATTGAATTATTTTTGCTATTAACTGTTTGTATTACGCTGTATTTTGTATATTTTACATTGTGATAATCATAATAATGTCGCATTATTTGCCCGTCAAATTTGTATGTTAGAATATAAACTTCATTAAAGCAATCAAATATTTCAACTGGAAAATTCCATACCATTAAATGATCGTTTACTAATACAAGGCTATTACTTTCAGCCATACGTTTAATTTTATCATACTTTGTATTTTCATAGTTTTTTAACCATTTTACATAGTTGTTTTCATCGGTTGTTATAATTCCCTCGGTTAATAGTATTGCTATATCTCCTGATTTTATATCATCTACAGTTTCAATAACATCCATTACCTCATCTAAAATTAATGTATATTTCCCTTTGGATAGTATTTCTTTTTTATTTACATTAAAATCTTGAAATAGTGCATGAGTTGCAACTACATTACATTGATATGATATTAATTTTTCAAAACCAACAAGTTTTCCATTCCCTTTTCCTTTATTCTCTGGTTTGCTAAAATTACTATCAGTACTTGCCATTATTCTATCAATTTCTTTTAAAAATGGTGTAATGTATATATATTTTTTATCCTTATTAGCGTTCATTTCTTGAATTGCCCAGCTTGTTTTTCCAGCTCCGCAAATTGCGTCTACTACTTTGATTTTTGTATCATTTGTATCTATCATAAAATATTTATCATATCCCTTCTATTTATAATTTCTAATATTCTAATCATACCTACACAGGGGGAAAATCCCCCCCCGCATAGTTTCTAAATATTAACCTCTAAATCAGATAAATCGTATTGCTTATAAAAGTAATTATTCTTTTTATTCCAACTAATAAACTTATCCATATTAATAATCCAATTATACCTTTTAATTATTCTGTTTGAATAATCGCTACTTTTATCACTTTGAATAAAATACTTAAGTTTGCAAGTAGTTATTTCAAATTTGTTTTCATCTTCCAATATCATCCGTTCTACAAACTCTCTCAAATTTTCAAATTTAAATAATCTAATTATTTCATTGCGAGCATCAACATGCACAAATAACTCAGCTTTCGATTTGTAGTACCATCCAAGCTTATTATTTTCTATGTCCTCCATCTTCTCAACAATAAAATTACCAGTTTCACATATTCGATTACAACTTTTCACTTCGCATGAAACTTTATAATTGCATTTTTTTAGTATGTAATCAATATCTAATTCAAAGTAAGATTCATCTTCGGTCTTATCCTCTACATCAAAACCATCTTGCAACGCCCATGTTTTAAATAAATTTTCACCGTATTTACCTGTTTTTTGATTCTCGTACCAAACCCTGTCCAATGACATAATATCACTTTTTGACGTGGTTTAATTATTCGGAATCTTTTATTATCTTTTAATTTTCGTGCCAAGAAAATTAAACTGATCAAGCGTAATACAATCATATTGCAGGCACGTTCATGTATCCTATAGCTATTTTTCATTTTACACTTCTCCCTTCTTATAATTTTGAATAATCTTTTTCTAATCCAACAAGCTCAATGATGGTATATAGTTATTATACAGATTTTGCTATATGGAATACCTTATTTGTTACTATTTATATAATCGCAATATTGGTATTGCTGTTACTTTATAATGCCTTATACATTGCTTTTTTAAGCTTATATCACCTTTAAAACTCACGAAACATATCTTTGCTACTATTTACCCATTTTGAAAATAACTTTCATTAAAAAGCTGTATAAGGCACATTTCTGCTAAGCACCACCTAATAGCATAAATTTTTAAAATCGTATATTATCATAAAATTTATATTTTATTTAGAAGAGGAAAGTTATTCCTCTTCTAACTTTCTCTATTTATCCGAATTTTGCCACCGTATCTATACCCTTGATTTCTGCATTACTAAAATCCCAATTACCAAAAGCATACGTTCCAAACAGACCTGTTCTTAAAAACAAATTTTCATATGAAGATATATCTACGCTTGCTGCGATATTATCATATATTCTCATAGCATGATTATCTCCACTGTATAAATTTAAATCTGCATTCTTTGAGCTTGAATTGGTTGGATTTAAAACAAGTTTTGCTTTCTTATTTAAATCACAAAACTCACCACCTGCTATAATTCCACCCTCAATGTTAGGCGATGATATTGTTGTTCCATTAATAAAAGTTCCACCTATATATGTACCATCAGCTAACTTTTTAATATTTCCACTTGCAGATGTAGCTACTACATATGCACTACTCGCAGCACTCTGTGCATTTTCAGCACCATACAAAGCATTATTAGCTGTTTTTTGTGCATAATCTATTGCAGGATCATGGCTAATCCATGAAATATTTCCTCCATCTAATATCATTTTCCCATTTGAATCAACTTTTAATTTGTCAGCAATATTTAATGAACCTTTCATAGTAACATTTCCTACTACATCCAAATATGATATTTGTTCCAATTCTTCGTTGGTGTAAATATGCTTATTATCAATTTCTACATCTTTTAAATGTTTAAATGTATTTGTTTCATTATCAAATTCAAAGAATTTTACTGATGCACCTACCGCTTCACAATTATAATATTTAGCTATATCAAGAAAACATTCCGATAAATCTTTCTTATGTTCTATATTTTGTCCTATATAATTTACAATAGTGTTACCTATACTACTATTATCTTTAATAAGAGTCCCATTTTCTTCAAAGTGTCCACACCAAAATAAGTTCAGTTCCTTACTTTTGTTATTTTCAATTTCAAAATCGTTATTAGTTCCAAACTGCCAAAAGTTATCTTTGTCAACTATCCAAACCCACAAATTAATATCTTTTTTATTTGGATATAAAGTCATAAACTCGTTATAAATCATTTTGGTATATCTACATATTTCTACTACGTCAATTTCTTTCAATCGATTTATAAAATAACGAACTTTATCTGCTAAAAACATATTTCCAGAGCAGAATACTAAGGAGTTGCTTTTTATGAAACATTTATCTTCCGTACCTCCCGTTCTATAATATTTGCCATTTATATTTGTACTTATGGCTGTATCCACCATTATAAGTTTGTTATTATTTTCTGTTAATCCTATAGCGATTGTCATATTTATTACCTCTCATTTAATTTTAGTTTTTAATTTATTTTTGTCTTGACAAAATAATGTTTATAATATATAATTTTTATTATAGTAAGTAGAATTATATATTTATGTAAAAAAAGAGTTGATAATACAACAATAATCAAGTATTGACAATTATAAATTATTATTGTATTATTAAAAAGTAATTTTAAGAACTATCAAACATAAATTAATACACATCCTTTCTTTAAATTTAAGTAATAAAATACCAAACGTATGACGCAAACATACGTTATTTGTGTAGGTATATTATTACATAAGTAGTATATCATGTATTAATTTTCTTGTCAATGGTTTTTTTGAATATTTCTTTTATTTTTTGTAAATATTAATAAAAGCATTTTAAACGTTCAAATATAAGCTATCAAACAATATTTCAAATACATTTTCTAAATCATTCTTATCAAAATAACCTTCAGTTAATATCATTATAACTTCATCATTATTTTTATATGGTATATAGTCTTCATTATCTTCGATGTCAGTAAAATAGTATCGTTCTAAATATGTATTGTAATTTATAAACTCTATACTATCACAAGCAATTTTATCATATGTCCTTATTTCATCTTCGTCCTTAACTTCCACTTTAAATTTGTAATATTCCATTTTTTCATTCTCCTAGTTAATTTTTTAGTTAATACATACGCTTATTAGCAACTTTAAATTTCTATTTAACCCCCTTCCTTTCTATATTGTCTAATTGCATAAATTTTGTTATTCAAATAACGATACATAATTATTGTACATTGTATTATTTAATGCATTAGATTTGTATAGTTTAATATATAATCGCAATAACTTTGTTATCACTGTTATTTTATTTTGATTTCAATTCTTTAATTATATTAACAATTTGTTGCACATATTTATTTTCATCTGTTATATTCCCACGTTCAGGGTATTCTTTACCAATATATTTATTAATATTTTCAAGAGAAGAAGTCAATTCTAAGGCTCTTAAAATATAATATAAAATAGAAAAATCTTGTTCTTGCGAATCTACAACATTAGCAAGTCTATTAAAAATATCAATGAAAACTTCCTCATAACTTTTATCAAGTATTAATTCATTACCTTCTTCATTATTATACTTTGAAATTATTGTATCAATTTTTTTTAATAGATTTAATTTATTAATTTTAATGTTATTTATTTCATATAATCTTTCCAAATCTTTGTTATATGCAATATCACTAATTGTTGTAATGGTTTCATCTGTTTCATTGTCATAAATTTCTCTTTCATATTCGAATATACTATTTTTAATATCTTGTTCTAATTTAATATTTTGTAATTTAATTTTATCAACTTCTGAAATTTCTTTATTGAAATATTCTTCTGGTATATTAAGCAGTTCAGACAATTCTTTAATTCGTTTTTCTGGTATCTTATTATTTTTGCTCCATTCACTTACACTTTGCTTTTTAATATTTAACATATTAGCAACATCTTCTAATGTCAAATTAAAAATCTCTCTTATATTATCTAAATTATTCATATGTTCTCCTGACTTTTGTAAGGTATAGTTTAAGTATAATCCATTGCCTTACTTTTGTCAAGCTTTTTTTCTTCACCATTATATAATATTCTTAGAATTATAAAGTACATTTTACGCTTACTTTTCTTCTTGTATTTTCTCAACTCTTATAAGCACCCTTATCGGTTCACATACATAAAAAAGACAGGTAATCAATCCTGCCCTCAAAAAATTAATACATTATCTTATACTTTTTCTTCTTTGCTTTAAAGTCATGTATTAACAACATTTACATAAATCTGCTAGTATAGTATTATTAAATCAACCAGCTTGAAATCAAATTATCCTATTAACTCAAGACACAAAAAGGGAGTTGCTTATACACCCCCCTCTTCATTATCCTTTTACTTAAAATAACTCTGTTTCTTATTACTTCTTGGCGCTATTCCGTCAATTACATCCACTAAATCAACTGTTCTGGCATTATAATATTTATTAAGTTGTTGCATAGTTGAATGTCCTGTTATTCTTTGCAATATCAAGGGACTAACATTTTGATTTACTGCATTTGTAATGAAAGTATGCCTAAATAAGTGTAGACTAGTTTTATATACGCCCCTTTCATTACAATACTTTTTAACACTATCTTGTAATGAAGTCATAGCTAATATTTCATTATATATGGTAGGAAATAGATAATCTTCAGGATCACCACCCCTAACCTCCATATAAATTAAAAGTACATCATATAAACTCTGGCTAATTGGCAACTTTCTTGGCTTCTTGTTTTTTGTTTCATTAGCTGTAATTGCTCTATTTAACATATCAATATTTTTTATTTTTAGTTCTCTTAGTTCCCTTGCCCTAATCCCAGTACTAGCTAACACCCAGATAATTGTGTGTGTTCTTGTAGTAACAAAATCCCTCTCATTAGGGGTTTCTAATAATACCTTTAATTCTTCGTCTGAATATATCTCTTTAAATGTTTCCTGCCCCTTTATTGTAGGTATCATAAAATCATTCAAAATATATCTTTTCTTAATACCATACTTGATAATAGGACTAATATTCCTAATATATGAATTTAACGTAACAGTATTACTAATTTGTTTATCGTTCTTCATGAAAAGAATATAACTTTCAAGTAAGTCTAACCCGATATCCTTACACATCATCTCATTCCCTGCAAACTCAATAAAATATTGTGTATGATACTTATAACTTTTAATTGTCCATTCAGATAAATTGCGTATCTCTGCTTGCCTAATAAATTCCTCCGCCAATTCCTTAAAAGTCTTGTTTTGTGATGGTTTGCTTGCCATCACCCTGTTCGTTTTGATGTCTCCTTTTTTCATATCTAACACGCTCCTTTTTTAGGTCAAAAATAACAAATGACCGTATATGATTTTTAAAAATACTCTAAAAATCTAACACGGTCATTATTAATTCTAAAACTCTAAAAATGTTGAAATTTCAGCAATATCCTATTCCCACTCTATCGTTGCAGGTGGCTTTGATGTGATATCATAAACAATCCTATTCACATTGTCCACTTCGTTTACTA
>ENA-UOOM01001926-UOOM01001926.1-fermentation-metagenome-genome-assembly--contig:-NODE-1926-length-18584-cov-5.077716_pt1 | contig 18584 bp, 32 predicted proteins | sample MGYA00245781_ERZ724031 | MGnify/ENA primary metagenome ERZ724031 (study PRJEB28704, sample SAMN03018317) | fermentation metagenome | biome: anthropogenic terrestrial biome; feature: soil; material... | reverse complement strand
CCATGGCCATGGCCAAATCATCCGCTCTTCTAAAAGCACTGACAAACAGTGGTACCAATAGTGGAATAAGAGACTTGGCTCTTTGAATCAAGTTGCCGCTTTCAAAGTCCGCTCCTCTTGCCATCTGTGCCTTCATTATCTTATCGGTTTCTTCCAGGAGGGTGGGGATAAATCGTAATGCAATGGTCATCATCATAGCCAGCTCATGGGAAGGAAATCTGATTGCCTTCAATGGTTTCAACAACATTTCAATTCCATCCGTCAATGCAATGGGAGAAGTCGTCAAGGTAAGAATAGAAGTTCCGGTAACCAGAAAAAGCAAGCGTAATGTCATGAATGCTGCCTGATGCAGACCTTCCTTTGTGATCCGCAAAAACCAGAAAGAAAACAGTATGGTTTCTCCCGGGGTAAAAAATACATTTATGAAAAATGTCAATAGAATAATAAACATAAGGGGTCTTAAACCCTTGAGTATATACTTTACAGGTATCTTTGAAAACACTAAGGTTAGTGCCATAAAAGCCACAATATATAAGTAACCGGTATAATAGCGAACGAAGAAAATTATGATTATAAACAGGAAGGTAATTATCAATTTGGTTCTGGGATCCAGCCTATGGACGGGAGAATCCGATGGGTAATATTGCCCTATAGTGATATCCTTAAGCACGGCGGTTCCCTCCCCCCTCTAAAATCTGCTTCAGTACTGCTTTTGCCTGCTGAACAGTATATATGTCCGTTGGAACATCCAATCCCTTTTCCTTAAGAGCAAGCATTAAATTGGTGACCTGAGGAACATCCAGCCCCATTTCCTTCAACTCACCAGCATGTGCAAATACTTCCTTTGGTGTACCAGTTAAAGCTATCTGCCCCTGATTCATTACTATTATTCTGTCCGCCAGCCTGGCGATATCCTCCATACTGTGAGAAACCAGGATAATAGTATATCCCTGCTCTTTGTGAAGAACTGAAATTTCGTTGAATATTTCGTCCCGGCCTCGGGGATCAAGCCCGGCAGTAGGTTCATCGAGAATCAAGATACCGGGTTTCATCGCCAGTACGCCTGCTATGGCTACCCTGCGCCGTTGGCCGCCACTTAGTTCAAAAGGTGATCTGTCTTTAATTTCATCAAAGGATAGACCTACAAGTTGAACCGCTTCCCTGACACGAAGATCAATCTCTGCCTTAGACAAACCCAGGTTTTTTGGTCCAAAAGCTATATCAAGGGCTACGGTCTCTTCAAAAAGCTGGTGTTCGGGGTACTGAAATACCAGCCCTACCTGCTGGCGTAGTTCTCTAAGATTTTTGCTGTCCTTCTCTATACGTATCTCATTTACTATGACTGTACCTTCGCTTGGCTTAAGCAAGCCATTCATATGTTGAATCAATGTCGATTTACCAGAGCCTGTGTGTCCAATAAGCCCCAGAAATTCTCCATCTTTTATGTCAAGGTTTACATTCCATATGGCAGTGGACTCAAAGGGTCCTCCCTCCATGTATGTATGGGTGACCTCTTCCATTCTTATGGGCATATTATGTTCACCATCTCTTCTATGCTTAATGGGTCTCCCGGTATGGAAAAGCCCTCTTTATTCAGTTCATGAACCAGCTCTGCAATTTGCGGGACATCCAGGCCAATTTCCTTGAGAGTGGTAAGCTGAGTGAAAATTTCTCTTGGCGGACCATCCAATACGATTTTTCCTTCCTCCATAACCACAACCCGATCAGCGTTCAAGGCTTCCACCATATAATGGGTAATATGTATGATGGTAATGTCTTCTACTTCGTTTAGATAATGAACTGTATCCAAAACTTCCTTACGTCCTGAAGGATCCAGCATGGCAGTGGGTTCATCCAGAATTATGATTTCAGGCTTCATGGCTATAACACCTGCAATGGCTACCCTCTGTTTTTGTCCGCCGGATAGATAATGAGGAGCTGTTTTGGCGAACTTTGACATGTCCACCACTTTAAGAGCGTTGTCAACCCTCAGGCGAATCTCGTTGGGCGGGACAGAAAGGTTTTCCGGACCGAAGGCTGCATCCTCTTCTACAATAGTGGCTACCATCTGGTTATCGGGGTTTTGAAATACCATGCCGGCTGTCTGACGGATATTCCAAACCTGGTTTTCATCTTTGGTGTTCATTCCCTTTACAATTACATCACCTGATACGGGACGGAGAAGTGCATTCATATGTTTGGCCAGGGTGGATTTACCTGAGCCGTTGTGTCCAATTATGACTATAAACTCTCCCTTGTAGATGTCGATAGACACATCATTCAAAGCTGCTGTTTGTTCGCCCTCCTGGCTGCTGTATTCAAAATTCACATTCTTAACTTGAATTATGGGTTCCATATTGGCTGCCGTTCCTCCCTAAATTCCTTGTTGTTACCTGAAAGTCTTTATCATCATACTCTTTATTTACACATTTATCAACAATTACTGGCAAATCAAACTATATAGGATTCTTCGCTGCGCTCTGAATGACGCGACCTAAGATTCTTCACTTATACTACAAATGACTTAAGATTAATAAATTATATGGAACGAGCCTTTGCGGGAACGACTAACATTCTTAGCGAATATCAGCAGAAAATCCGTTAAACAACTTCCGCCTGTTTGAACGCAGTGAGTTCGGAAGGTGTAGGATTTTCAGATGAGATGAGCTATAGAATGATTCGTGAGCGCATCAGCGAGTGGAATAAATTTATTATTCTGCTTCACTAGCTGTGAATAATAACTATTGTAGATTTCAAGACAAAAAATAAGGACCAAGCTGCAGGCGAAAAGTCCGCATGAACTTAATCCATTATTTGAAAAATGTCAGCCTCTTATATCAGCTCTATGATGACTGTTTCTGCTCCATCGCCTCTTCGAGGACCTTTTTTCAGGATTCTGGTATAACCCCCGCCGGAAGTTTGGTTATCATTTCTTTCCCTGTATTTAGGACCGTATTCATCAAACATCTTTTCTATCAGCGGATGCTTTACCTCTCTTTTGCGCTCAGCATATTCTTTCTTGGTTTCATCTTCCTCGCGCGGTGCTTTCATATCATAGAGATATGCCATCATCTGTCTTCTTGCATGGAGCTTGGACGGCATGTCATTGGTAACTTCCATGGTAACAGTCTGCCCTTTTTCGTTATTGATTTCTTTCGTAACTTTAACGCTCTTGTCATATTCCTTAACGGCAAGGGTAATCAGCTTTTCAGCTATGCCTCGAACTTCCTTGGCACGGGCTTCTGTTGTCTCAATCCTTCCATGCCATAACAGATTGGTTACCTGATTGCGCAAAAGTGCTTTACGCTGATCACTGGACCTGCCTAGTTTCCTGTATCCGGGCATAATCTCCCTCCTTCATTCTATGTTCTCTATTCTTCGTTCTGTTTTAAACTCAGGTTTAACGTACTCATCTTCTGCTGGACCTCTTCCAGGGACTTCCTCCCAAGGTTCCTTACCTTCATCATTTCCTCTTCGGTTTTCTGAGTCAGTTCCTGCACTGTATTGATGCCTGCACGTTTCAGACAGTTGTAGGAACGAACAGAGAGGTCAAGTTCCTCGATGGTCATCTCAAGAACTTTTTCCTTCTTATCTTCTTCCTTTTCCACCATGATTTCTACTTCATTTACATGGTCAGTTAGATTGATAAACAGGGAAAGATGCTCCACCAATATTTTTGCTGCCAGGCTGGTTGCCTCATCAGGTACGATGGTGCCATCGGTCCAAACTTCAAGAGTCAATTTGTCATAGTCGGTTACCTGGCCTACCCGGGTATTTTCAACATTGAAATTAACCCTGCTGATGGGTGTAAATACTGAATCCATTGGAATCATACCAATGGGCTGACCTGAATGCTTGTTTCGTTCTGCTGGGACATAGCCCCTGCCCTTTTCAATAGTAAGCTCCATAAACAGTTTTGCTTCTTCGTTCAGGGTAGCTATATGGTGCTCCGGGTTTACTATCTCTACTTCAGAATCTACGATAATATCCCCTGCTGTCACCCGACCCGGCCCCTGGGCATTAATGGTGATTATTTTTGGTTCGTCACTGGACATCTTCAAGGCCAGATCCTTCAAGTTTAAAATAATTTCTACCAGATCTTCTTTCACACCGGGCAAGGTAGAAAATTCATGTAACACGCCGTCTACCTTAATGGAGGTAACTGCTACCCCCGGCAGAGAAGACAGCAGCACCCTTCGAAGAGAATTTCCCATGGTAGTACCAAAGCCTCTTTCCAAAGGCTCCAGAACAAACTTTCCATACCGGTTATCCTCGCTTATTTCCATAATTTCTATTTTGGGCTTTTCAATTTCTATCAAATCAAACCCTCCTCATACTTTTTGGTTCATTCCTCTCGAGGGCAAGTTCTCAACAAATCATTATCTGGAGTAGTACTCTACTATGAGCTGCTCCTGGATTTCAATGTCGATATCCTCTCTGGATGGAAGTGCCGCAAGAGTACCTTCCAGCTTATCGTAATCTACTTGCAGCCATGGTACTACTGCTCTGCCTGTTCCCTCTCTCAAGGCCTTGAATTGTTCCACTTCTGCAGCACTTCTTTGTCTTATGCCAATGGTTTCACCAACATTGGTGATGTAGGAAGGTATATCTACTTTCTTGCCGTTAATAGTAATATGTCCATGTCGGACAAACTGTCTTGCCTGTGCTCTGGAGTTGGCAAATCCCATACGATATACTACATTATCCAGTCTTCTTTCCAGAAGCTGCAACAGGTTTTCACCGGTAATACCCTTCATCTTTTCAGCAATATTAAAGTAATTGCCAAATTGTTTCTCCAGCACTCCGTAAATCCTTCTGACCTTTTGCTTTTCACGCAGCTGCATGCCATATTCCGAGACTTTTCTTCTGCTGGTACCATGCTGCCCGGGGGCAGTTGGTTTTCTGGTAATTCCACATTTATCGGTATAACATCTGTCGCCTTTCAGGTAAAGCTTCAAACCTTCCCGGCGGCACTGTCGGCATTGCGGTTCTAAATTTCTTGCCATAAATCACACCTCCATATCCTTATACTCTTCTCCTCTTCGGCGGTCTGCAGCCGTTATGAGGAATTGGGGTTACATCCTTTATCATGCTAACCTCCAACCCTGTTGCCTGCAGCGAGCGAATGGCCGCTTCTCTGCCGGAACCAGGTCCTTTTACATATACATCAACTGTTTTCAGTCCATGCTCCATAGCTGCTCTGGCTGCTGTTTCAGCTGCTGTCTGTGCAGCAAATGGTGTGCTCTTCTTAGAACCTCTAAATCCCAGCCCGCCTGCGCTGGCCCACGACAATGCGTTACCGGCAGTGTCAGTGATGGTTACTATGGTATTGTTAAACGTAGATTGAATATGGGCGGCTCCCCGCTCAATATTCTTTTTTTCACGACGTTTTCGTGATTTGCGTGCTGTTTGTTTTGCCAATGCTGACCCTCCTTATCTCTTTCCGCGGACACCTGCAGTGCGCTTGGGACCTTTTCGTGTCCGTGCATTCTGCTTTGTGCTTTGTCCTCTGACAGGCAAGCCTCTGCGATGCCGGATTCCCCTGTAGCTGCCGATTTCTACCAGACGTTTGACGTTCAGGGATACCTCTCTTCGCAGGTCGCCTTCGACCTTTACATATCTGTCAATATATTCTCTCAGCTTGGAAACTTCCGATTCTGTTAAGTCCTTAACTCGAGTGTCTGGGTTTACTCCCGTGGCAGAGAGAATTTCTTTTGCTGTGCTTCGTCCGATACCAAATATATAAGTCAAACCTATTTCCACCCTTTTGTCACGGGGAAGATCTATACCGGAAATTCGTGCCATCATTACACCTCCATGTTAATTATTGCATGTTTCAGCAGTTTTTAACCCTGTTTTTGTTTATGTCTGGGGTTTTCGCAGATGACCATTACTTTGCCTTTTCTTTTGATGATTTGGCATTTTTCACATATAGCCTTTACTGATGGTCTTACCTTCATCTTATCCAACCCTCCTCTTATCCTTTTCCGCGCCAGGTTATTCGACCGCGGGTTAAATCATAGGGGGACAGTTCTACAGTTACCTTGTCTCCCGGTAGAATTCGTATAAAATTCATTCTTAGTTTTCCTGATATGTGGGCCAGTATCTTATGTCCATTTTCCAGTTCTACCTGGAACATGGCATTAGGCATTGCATCCACAACTTTACCCTCAACTTCTATTACATCGTCCTTTGCCAAGAAATACCACCCTCCTTAATTCTCATATCCCAGTGTTTGTAAGATTTTTCGCAACTCAGCATTCAACACCATTTCCCCTGCTTCCAGCTTTCGCCTTAATTCCTGAACCAGTATTGGTTTCGGTTTGAGATGTTTCAACTTCTTTTTCTTCGCTTGTTCAATTGTCCGACCTGCACCATCAGCAATGAGTACATACTCATCGTCCAGCCGCTGGATGATGATAAAGGTCTTTCCCTTATCTCTACCGGCTTTCGCCAATACAACCCTGCCAACCTGAAATTTATCCATATTCATGGGGTGCCCCCCCCTTCTGACCTTCCATAGTCAAAATGATGGGATCTCCCTCTGTTATGGCAATGGTGTTTTCATAATGGGCAGAAAGAAGTCGATCTCTGGTATATACCGTCCATCTATCCTCCATGATATCCACTTGATCCGTCCCCTGATTTACCATGGGTTCTATTGCCAGGGTCATTCCGGGGTATAATCTCGGTCCTTTTCCCGGTAAGCCAAAATTGGGTATCTGCGGATCCTCGTGCATGTTTCTGCCAATTCCATGACCCACAAAGGCTTTAACTACCGAAAACCCTCTAGCTTCTACATAGCTCTGAATTGCATGGGATATATCGGAAAGACGGTAACCCGGGCGAGCGTATTTCAAGCCCTCAAAGAATGAATTCTTCGTTGTTTCAATCAATGCAGCAGCCTCACTGCTAATATTTCCAACGGGAAAGGTCCTGGCTGCATCACCGCAATAGCCCTTATACACGGCACCTACATCAATACTTGCAATGTCCCCTTCCTGCATTTCGGAATCATTGGGGAACCCGTGTACCACCTGAGCATTAATAGATGCGCAAATACTTGCTGGGAATCCATTGTATCCTTTAAATACAGGCGTGGCATCATGACTTAGAATATATTTTTCTGCTGCCCTGTTCAGCTCAGATGTAGTCATCCCTGGTTGTATCAGCTGTTCTACCACATTCAAGGCACCCAAGGTGATTTTGCCAGCCTCCCGCATTATTTCCAATTCCTTGTTGGATTTCAAAATAATCATTATGCTTCCTTACTTCAAAAAGCCTTTATAATGACGCATGAGCATCTGGGATTCCAATTGTTTGGATGTTTCCAGAGCAACGCCGACAACAATCAAGATAGCGGTTCCTCCAAACGACATCGCAACGCCCGTAATTGCAGCAACTACTATGGGCAAAATAGCTACCATTGCCAGAAAGATCGCCCCTACCAGGGTCAGCCGATTGGAAATCTTCATCAGATAATCCGATGTGGGCTTCCCAGGACGGATTCCCTGTACAAAACCACCATATTGCTTGAGATTATTTGAAATCTCCACAGGATTAAAGGTAATCTGGGTATAGAAATAAGTGAAGAAAATAATCATCAGTGCATAGAGTATGGCGTATAAAGCACTGCTCTGACTGAAATACTTGGTAACCCAAGTAACAAAACCACTGTCCTGTGACATGAATTGAGCGATGGTCTGGGGTACGGCCAGTATGGATACGGCGAATATTATGGGAAGCACACCGGAGGAATTAACCTTCATGGGTATATGGGTGCTTTGTCCGCCGTACATTTTCCTGCCTACTACTCTCTTGGAGTACTGAACCGGGATTCTTCTCTGACCCAAATCAATAAAGATAACACCGGCTATAAGCGCTAACATGAATATGGCTATAACAGGTAATAACAGCGGGCTGATATCATTGGTTTGGAAAGCCATTCTAAACAACTGAATTACTGCAAGAGGCGCTCTTGAAATAATACTTGTGAAAATAATCAGGGAGATTCCATTTCCAATACCTTTTTCTGTAATCTGTTCCCCCATCCACATTAAGAATGCGGTACCTGCTGTTAACGTCAGGGATATTACCATATAGGACCAAAAGTTATTTTGGAGCAGTGCTCCTGAAGTCCTGGCCAAACCATAGGTAATACCAAAAGCTTGGACGAAAGCTAAAATAACAGTAAAGTATCTGGTATATTGAGCAATTTTCTTCCTACCCTCTTCCCCTTCCTTGGATAATCTCTCCAACTTTGGGATGGCTACAGTCAACAACTGCATAATAATGGAGGAGTTGATATATGGGGTAATAGACATTGCAAATATGGTGAACTTGGCAAATGCACCACCTGAGATAATATTAAAAAACCCCAGCAAACCGCCTTCATCTATAACTTGCTGAAACAAAGAAACATCAATACCCGGTACCGGTACAAAGCTTCCAATACGATAAACCAGCAGCATAGCCAAGGTAAAGATCATTTTTTTCCTCAGGTCTTCTATCTTCCAGGCATTCTTAATGGTTTCCCACATTTATATCACCTCTGCCTTTCCGCCTGAGGCTTCAATCTTTTCCTTGGCAGATTTGCTGAACTTATGGGCCTGAACGGTAAGATTTTTGGAAATTTCGCCTTCTCCCAATATCTTAACAGCATCATTTTGTTTTTTGATCAAACCGTTTTCCTTCAATAGTTGGGGTGTTACGATAGTGCCTTCTTCGAACTCTTCCAAATCTCCAACATTTACCAGTGAATAAACCTTGGCAAATATATTTGTAAATCCTCGTTTGGGCAATCGTCTGGTAAGAGGCATTTGACCGCCTTCAAAGCCAGGTCTTACACCGCCGCCGCTTCTGGATTTCTGACCTTTGTGACCGCGTCCTGCTGTTTTTCCAAGACCTGAACCAGTCCCCCGACCTTTTCTTAAAGGAGTTTTCACCGAACCTTTTGCCGGCTGTAATTCATGTAATTTCATGGGGCTGCACCTCCTTTATCCTTCGATTTCTTCCACAGAAACTAGATGCTTCACTTTATCAATCATGCCTTTGATCACGGCATTGTCATCATGTATCTTAAAAGAACCTATCTTTTTTAATCCAAGGGCCTCCATGGTAGCAATCTGATTCTTTAGACGACCGATGGTGCTCCTGGTTTGGGTAACTTTCAGCTTCGCCATTGTAAGTTCCCTCCTAACCTAGTATCTCTTCAACGGTTTTGCCTCGTAATTTGGCAACGTCCTCAACGGTCTTAAGATTGGAAAGCCCGTTGATGGTAGCATTAATCATGTTTCTTGGGTTGTTGGAACCTAATGATTTGGTTCTAATATCACTAATACCGGCCAGTTCCAATACTGCACGAACAGGCCCTCCTGCTATAACTCCGGTACCTTCCTTAGCCGGTATCATCAAAACGCTTCCCGCTCCGAATCGACCATTGATCTCATGAGGAATTGTTGTATTGATGATAGGCACCTTGATTAAATGCTTTTTTGCATCTTCTGTACCCTTGCGGATGGCTTCCGGGATTTCCGTTGCTTTTCCAACGCCGACACCAACATGTCCGTTTTCATCTCCTACAACCACTACTGTATTGAAGCGAAAGTTTCGTCCGCCCTTTACAACCTTGGAAACTCTGTTGATGCTAACCACTCTGTCTTTTAAATCCAATGTACCGGCATCTATACGGTCCATCTGTTTCCCTCCTTTAAAATTCCAGCCCGGCTGCTCGTGCACCAGCTGCAACTTCTAATATTCGTCCATGGTAGATGTAACCGCTGCGGTCAAATACTACCTGCTTGATACCCTTCTCCAAGGCCTTCTTTGCTGCAGCTTCACCTACGATTCTGGCAGCCTCTTTTTTGGTCTTGTCTGTAATCTGATCCTTTAGTGCTGGATCCAGGGTAGAAGCAGCTGCTAAGGTTGTTGCGTGTTCATCATCGATAATCTGTACATATATATGGTTTAAGCTTCTGTATACGCTTAAACGAGGTCTTGCTGTTGTCCCTGAGATTTTTCTCCTGACTCTATCATGTCTGGCTTTTCTGGAGACATTTTTATCTTTCCTGGTAATCACCTAAGCTACACTCCTTCCCTTGTTATTTTCCGGCTTTTCCTTCTTTGCGGATAATTCTTTCATAATCATATTTAATACCCTTACCTTTATACGGCTCAGGCTCTCTTACACCTCTGACCTTGGCTGCCATAGCTCCTACCTTCTGTTTGTCAATACCTTTGACAATAATTCGGTTGGGAGCAGGTACATCAAACTCAACCCCGCCTTCTTCAGGTATCTCTACAGGATGTGAATATCCAACGGTCAAAACCAGCTTCTTGCCCTGCTTTTGTGCTCTATAGCCTACACCGTTTACCTCAAGGGTTTTTTCGAAGCCTTTCGTTACCCCGTCCACCATGTTGCTGATCAGGGAGCGACTCAATCCATGAAGAGATTTATGGGGCTTGCTGTTCGATGGACGTTCAACCAATATGGTGTTGCCATCTACTACAATACTCATATCTTTATGAATCTTCTGTGCCAATTGACCCTTGGGGCCTTTTACGTCTACCAGGTTGTCATCGCTTACCGATACTGTGACTCCACTGGGCAGCTCCACAGGAAGCCTGCCTATACGCGACATATCTTTACACCGCCTTCCGTTATGTTGATTTCTACCAGTATCTTGTAACATCTTAAACTCTATCAAAACCCCTTATGTCATCCTGAGCACTTGCGAAGGATCTTTCCTGTCCAGATTCCTCGATAAACTCTGAATAACAAGTTTTAATCGGTCTGACAAGATTTAACTGTTACAGCATATTTATGCATTTTACTCACTACCAGATGTAGCAAAGAACCTCTCCGCCAACACCCAGCTTGCGAGCCTGTTTGTCTGTCATTACACCCTTTGATGTGGAAATTATGGCAATTCCAAGTCCGCCTAGCACCTTGGGAACCTCATCCTTCTGGGCATAAACTCTAAGACCCGGCTTGCTGATTCTCTTCAAACCGCTGATAACACGCTCATTGTTTGGGGCATACTTTAGAGTAATCTTCAACACACCCTGCAGGCCATCGTCGATTACGGTATATCCCCTGATCAAACCTTCTTCTGATAATATATCTGCAATGGCCTTCTTAATATTGGAGGCCGGTACCTTTATATCAACTTGCTTTTCTACCAGTGCATTTCTTATGCGGGTTAACATATCCGCGATGGGATCTGTCATAACCATATCTTCTACCTCCTTCCAATCTCGACTAACTACCAGCTTGCTTTCTTAACACCGGGTATCTGTCCCTTATATGCCAGTTCTCTAAAGCAAATTCGGCAGATTCCAAATTTCTTCAGTACAGCATGCGGACGACCGCATAATCGGCATCTTGTATAGGCACGGGTTGAATACTTGGGAGCTCGCTGTTGTTTAATCTTCATTGATTTTTTTGCCACTTATCAATTCCCTCCTTAATTCATGGGCTGGTTCAGTTTCTGGATGCAAAGGGCATTCCCATCATACGAAGCAATTCTTTTGCTTCTTCATCACTTTGAGCAGTTGTGACGATTATAATGTCCATGCCTCTTACCTTGTCAACCTTGTCGTAGTTGATCTCAGCAAAAATCAACTGTTCCTTGATTCCCAGTGCATAGTTTCCTCTTCCATCAAAGGACTTGTCAGAAACACCGCGAAAGTCTCTTACACGGGGAAGGGCTACATTAACCAATCTATCCAGGAATTCATACATTCTATTACCGCGAAGTGTAACCTTCGTCCCGATGCTCATACCTTCTCTTAGCTTAAAAGCAGCAACGGATTTTTTAGCTTTTGTAATAACCGGTTTTTGACCGGAGATAACAGTCAGGTCTTCCATAGCTGATTCAAGGAATTTTGGATTTTCCTTTGCTTCTCCTACCCCCATGTTGATGATAATCTTCTCCAACCTGGGTACCTGCATAACGCTTTTATATTGAAAGCGATCCATTAGTGTGGATACTACTTCATTTGTGTAATAGTCTTTTAAACGAGCCAAATCATTTACCTCCCTTCAAAGAAGAACTTAGTCATTGATGACTTCTTTGCAAACCTTGCAGACTCTGACCTTTGTCTTGTCCTCCAATATCTGATACCCTACCCGGGTACGCTTGTTGCATCTTTTGCATACAAGCATCGCTTTGGAGGAATATATGGGACCTTCCTGCTTGATGATACCACCCTGTTGGTTGGCGCCTCTGGGTTTTTGATGCTTTTTTAGAATATTGACGCCTTCAACTATGATCATGCCTTTTTTCGGTGATACAGCAAGTACTTTGCCTCGCTTGTTTTTATTTTTACCGGAGATGATTTCCACGGTATCTCCTTTTTTTACATGCAATTTTCTGGGTACTCTCACCACAGCAACCACCTCCTCCTATAATACTTCCGGGGCCAGAGAAATGATTTTCATGTAATCCTTTTCTCTCAGCTCCCTGGCAATTGGACCAAAGATACGGGTACCCCTGGGTTGTCTTTGATCGTTTATAATAACGGCAGCATTGTCATCAAAATTAATCGATGAACCATCATTTCTGGAAATACCTTTCCTGGTGCGGACAATGACCGCCTTTACAACTTCGCCTTTTTTCACAACACCGCCGGGTGTTGCACTTTTTACTGATGCAATAATGACATCGCCAATATTGCCATATTTTCTGCCTGAGCCGCCTAAAACCTTGATGCACATAATTACTTTTGCGCCAGTATTATCAGCTACTCTCAGCCGGCTTTCTGTTTGGATCATTTTGTACCCTCCTTTCGATGCTAGAAGTTAGAAGCTAGAGGTTGGAGGTTGGAATTACAGTCCACCTTCGAATACAGGAGTGTCCCCTGAAACTTCTGTTTCCCAACTTCAAGTGTATCTATTACTGTGCTTTTTCTATGACGGACACCAAACGCCAGCATTTATCGCGGCTTAAAGGTCTGGTTTCCATGATCTTTACACGATCACCGTTCTGACAGATATTGTCTTCATCATGTGCTTTCAGCTTGGTGGTATGTTTGATATATTTTCCGTATAAACCGTGCTTTATTTTGGTTTCAATGGCAACGACTATGGTTTTATCCATTTTATTGCTTATCACTTTACCAATGCGAACCTTTCGATTGCCTCTTGTTTCATCGGCCACAAATATTCCTCCTTTTCCGTCAAGCTTCCAGGGCTTTAAGCTCTCTTTCCCGAAGTATGGTTTTTACCCTTGCAATATTCTTCTTTACTTCTCGAATCCGCATGGGATTCTCCAATTGGCCTGTGGCTAACTGAAAACGAAGGTTGAACAGCTCGGTTTTGAACTCGGCCAGATTCTGGTTAAGCTCATCCTGGGACATCTCTCTAAATTGATTAGCCTTCACTACCTTCACCACCCAATTCTTCTCTAGTCACAAACTTGGTTCTAACCGGAAGTTTGTGCGCTGCCAGCCTAAACGCTTCTTTGGCTTCTTCTTCGGACACACCGGCAATTTCAAAAAGAATTCTGCCGGGCTTTACAACGGCTACCCAGTACTCAGGTGAGCCTTTTCCGCTTCCCATTCGGGTTTCAGCGGGCTTTTCGGTTACTGGTTTGTCGGGGAAAATCTTTATCCACACATTTCCGCCTCTCTTAATGGAACGAGTCATGGCGATACGTGCTGCTTCAATCTGATTGCTGGTAATCCAACTGGGATCCAGTGATTGCAATCCATATTGACCGTAGGTAACCGTGTTGCCGCGGTTTGCTTTTCCGGTCATTCTGCCCCGGAATACTCTGCGGCGTTTTACTCTTTTAGGCATCAACATATTATTTTCCTCCTTCCGCAACCGGTCTGTTCTTTGCCTGGGGAAGGACCTCTCCTTTATATATCCATACCTTTACACCAATCTTACCGAAGGTGGTATTGGCTTCTGCAAAACCGTAATCGATATCGGCACGTAATGTTTGCAGCGGCATGGTACCTTCATGGTATCCTTCACTTCTGGCTATGTCAGCTCCACCCAGCCGTCCCCCTGCCATGGTTTTTATTCCTTTTGCACCGGCTTTCATAGCTCGCTGCATTGCCTGTTTCATGGCTCTGCGGTAGGAAATCCTGCGTTCGAGCTGAGCTGCAATGTTTTCTGCTACCAGCTGTGCTGAAGTATCGGGGGACTTCACTTCCACAATATTCAGGATGGTTGTCTTCTTTGTAAATTTCTCGATATCCTTCTTCAGAGAGTCAGCGCCTGTGCCGCCTCTGCCAATAACTATTCCGGGCTTGGCAGTATAAATATTTACCTTGACACGGTTGGCTGCTCTTTCTATCTCTATTTTTGAGATACCTGCGTGAAAAAGCTGCTTTTTAAGCATTTCACGTAATTTCACGTCTTCAATCAGATTATCTGAAAATTCTTTCTTGGATGCATACCATTTTGCATCCCAATCCTTAATTATTCCGACTCTGAGTCCATGGGGATTTACTTTTTGGCCCACTTAATTATCCCTCCTTGTACTTTTCGTTTATGCTTCCATCTCATCCAGTACTATGCTGATATGACTGGTTCTTTTGCGTATTCTGTTTGCACGACCCTGTGCTCTGGCTCTCAGCCTTTTCAATGTCGGTCCCTGGTTGGCATATACCTCAGCTACATACAAATTGCTGGAATCCATTCCAAGGTTGTTTTCAGCATTGGCAATGGCAGACTTTAAAAGCTTGGCAACGGGCTCTGTTGCTGCCTTGGGAGTAAACTCCAATATGGAAAGCGCCTCTCCGACATTTTTCCCTCGAATCAAGTCAATGACAATTTTGACTTTTCTGGAAGAGATTCGAACATATCGGACGGTGGCATAAGGGCGTTTATCTTTGTTTTCCTGTCGAAATTTTGCCTTTTCCTTAATCCTGGTTGCCACTTTAATTCCTCCTTCGACTATTTCAGTGCAGTAGACCTCTCCGCAGAACGTCCGCTATGACCTCTGAAGGTTCGGGTGGGAGCAAATTCTCCCAGCTTATGTCCTACCATTTCCTCTGTGATATAAATCGGAACATGCTTTCTTCCATCATGAACAGCGATGGTATGTCCGACCATTTCCGGGAATATGGTTGATGCTCTGGACCAAGTCTTTACTACTGTCTTTTTTCCTTGATCATTTAATTCCTGTATCTTCTTTAAAAGATCCACACGAGTGTAGGGTCCTTTTTTAACCGACCGGCTCATCTATGGGCCTCCTTTCAGTTAGTTAGGCTCTAGGCTCCAGGCGCTTGGCGCTTGGCTCTAGGTTCTGGGTTTTAGGCTCTAGGCTCCAGGTTCTAGCCTTCAGTATCCAGTATCCAGCCTCTAGCCTCTAGCCTCCAGTATCCAGTATCTAGAATCTAGAATCTATTTACTTCTCTTGATAATATATTTATCAGATTCTTTCTTTTTCTTACGAGTTTTATATCCCAAAGTAGGTTTGCCCCAAGGTGTTACCGGTGAAGGCATACCAATGGGCGCTCTTCCTTCGCCACCGCCATGGGGATGGTCTGCAGGGTTCATAACGGAACCGCGTACAGAGGGACGGAAGCCCATATGTCTTTTCCTGCCTGCTTTTCCCACGGTAACATTCTCATGGTCGGTGTTTCCTACCTGACCAATGGTAGCTCTGCATTCTGCGCGCACCATACGAACCTCTCCAGAAGGGAGCCGAATTTGTGCATAGTTACCCTCCTTGGCCATAAGCTGCGCGGAGTTGCCGGCGGAACGAACCAATTGTCCTCCCTTTCCGGCACGAAGTTCAATGTTATGAATAACTGTACCTGTAGGGATGTTTCCAAGCGGAAGCGCATTACCAACCTTGATGTCAGAATCCGGTCCGGATTCAACCATTTGACCAAGCTTTAGACCATTTGGGCTGATAATGTATCGTTTTTCACCATCTGCATAGTGCAATAATGCAATGTTTGCGCTGCGGTTTGGGTCATATTCGATTGCTGCAACTTTGGCGGGTACGCCGTCTTTGTCGCGTTTAAAGTCTATAATGCGGTACTTTCTCTTTGCTCCTCCACCCTGGTGACGAACAGTAATCCGCCCCTGGGCATTCCTGCCGGCTTTGCTCTTAAGGGATACCAAAAGAGACTTTTCCGATTCCTTCCTGGTGATTTCTTCAAAGGCAGAAACGGACATATGCCTTCTGGCAGGGGAGGTAGGTTTATATTTTTTAATTGCCATTTTCTTTAACCTCCTTATTGTGCCATTCCTTCGAAGAATTCGATTTCCTTACTCTCAGCAGTCAGCTTTACATAGGCTTTTTTGAAGGATGGCTTTCTACCGGTGTGTGCGCCTACTCTCTTCAACTTGCCCAGCTGGCGAAGTGTGTTGACACTTTGTACCTTTACACCGAAAATAACCTCAACGGCCTTTTTGATTTCCGTCTTGTTGGCTCTGGGGTCTACGATAAAGGTATATCTCTTGTCCGGCATTTCATCATAGCTTTTTTCACTGAGTACGGGTCTGATAATGATATCATGTGGATCTTTCATTAACCATACACCTCCTCGACAAGGCGTGCTGCATCCTGAGTTATAATGAAACGCTTGTAATTCAGGATGTCCAGTACATTAATGGTGTTGACAAAGGCCAGTTTCACATTGGGCAGATTGCGGGCTGCCCGTTCTACTGTTACATCCTTGCTGGGAATGACTAGCAAAGCCTTGTCTTCCACCTTCAAGTTTTTCAATACTTTTACCATTTCGCTCGTTTTGGCCTCTGATAAAGCAAGAGAATCCATAACTATGATATTGTTCTCCTGCACTTTGGAACTTAGAGCACTTTTTAAGGCAAGTCTTCTTAATTTTTTGGGAAGGGTGTAACTATAATCTCTAGGCTTGGGGGCAAATGTTACACCGCCCTTTGTCCATATAGGTGAGCGCGAACTTCCATGACGGGCTCGGCCGGTGCCCTTTTGCCTCCATGGCTTTGCGCCGCCTCCTCTGACCTCTGCACGGGTCAGGGTAGACTGGGTGCCCTGCCTTTTGTTGGCCAGCTGCATTTTTGTTACCTGATACAGCGCATCTTTGTTTACTTCTACTCCGAATACTTCATCCTTTAATTCGATTTCGCCAACAGATGCACCTTCCATGTTATATAAAGCTACTTTAGGCATAGCCTGACCTCCTTTCCGTCTAACTTTGAACTAATTCTTTTCGGTTTCTTTAATGGTAAGCAAGGTTCCCTTGCTTCCAGGCAAAGCTCCTTTGATTAAAAGCAGGTTGCGCTCCGTATCTACCTTCACAATCTCCAGATTGGCAACGGTTATTCTTTCGGAGCCCATGCGACCAGGAAGCTTTTTTGTCTTAAATACACGGCTGGGAGAAGAAGCTGCACCCAGGGATCCTGGACGGCGATGGTATCTGGAGCCGTGAGACATTGGTCCTCTGTGCTGATTCCATCTCTTAATGACGCCGGCAAAGCCTTTTCCCTTGCTTATGCCGCTTACGTCCACTTTGTCTCCTTTGTCAAAGATATCGACTTTGAGCTCACTGCCAACGTTGTATTCCTGTATATTATCGAGCTTAAGCTCTCTAAGATAACGTTTATAGGATGCATTGCTTTTATCAAAATGACCTTTCAGGGGCTTGTTGACCAACTTTTCCCTGATGTCATTGAAGCCGACCTGAAGCGCCTGGTATCCGTCTTTTTCTTCAGTTTTAACCTGAGTTACGACACAGGGTCCGGCTTCCACTACGGTGACGGGTACCATCAGGCCGTTTTCTGTAAAGATCTGAGTCATGCCCAGCTTTTTACCCAGAATGGCTTTTTGCATTTTGTAAAACCTCCGTTCTAACTAATAGTGATCCGTAACCCTACAGCTTGATTTCTATATCTACACCTGCGGGCAAATCTAGCCTCATCAGGGAGTCCACCGTTTTAGAGGTAGGACTTAAGATGTCAATCAAGCGCTTGTGTGTCCTCATTTCAAACTGCTCGCGACTGTCCTTGTATTTATGAGGAGCTCTTAAGATCGTGATGATCTCCTTGTCGGTGGGCAGGGGTATGGGACCGGAAACGACAGCTCCGGTTTTCTTAGCGGTCTCTACGATTTTCCCTGCAGACTGATCGATCAGGGCATGATCGTAGGCCTTTAATTTAATCCTTATTTTTTGACTTGCCAAAAAGATTCCCTCCTTTTACTCACTTGCGGGCAGATATTCCACCCTGGAAGGGCAATTGAAACCTAGTTACACTTAACCACGTGTGCCCTAAAACCGCTAAAAAAATAAGGGTACTTGAGTAACTAAGGTAATTCGCCCGATCATGCGGACTGGTCCGTAAAAATTCCCCGGTGCGGAGCCGGCAACCTTTTACTTCATCCCTTGTGTCCAATAGTGCATTATTATGATATCCCAAATTTAACGCAACCATTATAGTTTACAATAAACTTATTATAAAATCAAGCATTTTTTAAGTAAATCCACTATCACAAGTTAAAGATCCTTCACTCTGTTCAGGATGACAGATGACAGTGCTCTGTTCAGGATGTCAATAATATTAAAGCTCTCCTCTGGGATAGCGAATTTACTTATTCACTTGTCAATTATTCCACTATGGAAGCAACAACGCCTGCGCC
>ENA-UOOM01001925-UOOM01001925.1-fermentation-metagenome-genome-assembly--contig:-NODE-1925-length-18588-cov-4.714024_pt1 | contig 18588 bp, 17 predicted proteins | sample MGYA00245781_ERZ724031 | MGnify/ENA primary metagenome ERZ724031 (study PRJEB28704, sample SAMN03018317) | fermentation metagenome | biome: anthropogenic terrestrial biome; feature: soil; material... | reverse complement strand
GCAATGAGTACACATCCTAGCATGTGATGCAGGTATAGCCTGAGGCTCCCAACCAGCCAAATCATAAAACCTCATTGAATGGACTAATTGACTTAATCATAGGTATGAGCTAGTAGGAACTAGCTTCCCAAGGAGTGATACATTTTTTGTCCTATCCCTTAAAATTATACTTTATGATAAGCCTGGGGTCTATCAGAAGCCATCAGACATGATAAAATTAAAAGTAACCTCTGATGAAGTAAGAAATACTTCTTCAGTTACTAATAAAAGAAAAGAGTGTTGTAGAAATGTTTTAACTGCATAGTCGTTATTGACTATGACATTATTATACTAGGAGTGTTCATTATGAGTAATGAAAAAACAGAAGGTATTGATTTTTTTGAAAAATACCTTACAGTATGGGTTCTTTTGTGTATGGCAGCGGGGATTCTTATAGGAAAATTTTTACCAGGAGTACCTACATTTCTTGAAAAAATACAATATGCACAGCAAAATATTCCTATTGCAATATTAATTTGGATTATGATTTACCCTATGATGTTAAAAGTTGATTTTCAATCAATTAAGAACGTAGGAAAAAATCCTTTGGGTGTTATCATATCCAGTGGAACCAGTTGGTTGATTAAACCTTTTCTCATGTTCGGATTAGCTACACTATTTTTTACCGTAGTTTTTAAAGCTTTTATTCCTGCAAATCTGGCCCAAGATTATATAACAGGCGCAGTACTATTAGGTGCAGCTCCTTGTACCGCCATGGTATTTGTATGGAGTAAGCTAACAAAAGGGGATCCTGCACATACTCTAGTACAGGTTTCCGTCAACGATATACTAATTATCTTCCTTTTTGTACCAATCGTTTCGTTTTTACTTGGAGTAAATAATGTTACCCTTCCATGGGATACACTTATCTTTTCTATCGTATTATTCGTAGTTGTACCCCTTGTTGCTGGGGTCTTTACGCGAATGTACGTGATAAAGAATAAGGGAGAAGACTACTTTAATGAAAAGTTTGTTACTAAATTTGATGGAGTCACAACGGTTGGATTACTTTTAACTTTGGTAATCATCTTTTCCTTCCAAGGAGATGTTATTCTTGAGAATCCATTCCATGTTTTGTTAATTGCAGTACCATTAATACTTCAAAATGTTATTACGGCATTATTTGCATATTTTATGTGTAAATGGGCGAAACAACCACATAATATTGCAGCTCCAGCGGCCTTGATTGGAGCATCTGATTTTTTCGAACTATCTGTTGCAGTGGCAATTACACTCTTTGGAGCAGACTCACCAGTAGTACTAGTAACCACTGTAGGAGTGCTTACAGAAGTGCCAGTAATGTTAGCCCTTGTTAAATTTGTTAACAAAACGAGACACTGGTTTCCTGAAGGTAGCAATAATTTAATATCAAAAAATTAATTACGAAGTGTATCAATTAAAAGAAGAGTTGAATCGAGCTGGGAACTATAGTAAGGCGTGGGTAATCAATTCATCCTTGTATCAAGCAAAAACGACAAATAAACTGCTAAAAGCAAAAGCAAGCAATGAAATAGAATGGATTAATAAAATTTATTCTCATGCCAATGGCAATATTGCGATTATTCCTTGGATCGCCGAAGAAATTAAAGGTGAAAAATTAAACCAATTGCTTTTATAAAATAGGGTGAAAGGTTGATATTAATAAACTTCAAATTTTTACGATAGCACAGAGGAGGAAGAATATGAAAAAGGTTGCTTTTATATGTGTACATAATTCCTGTCGTTCACAAATTGCAGAAGCTCTGGGAAAGCATTTAGCTAGTGATGTTTTTGAAAGCTACTCTGCTGGGACAGAACTCAAGCCACAAATCAATCAAGATGCCGTTCGATTGATGAAGAAAATATACGATATCGACATGGAAAAGACTCAATACTCCAAATTAATCGATGAGCTACCCCCAATAGATATTGTCGTAACTATGGGTTGTAATGTAGTATGTCCTTATTTATCTAGTGAGGAAAAAGAGGATTGGGGTTTTGATGATCCTACGGGAAAAAGCGATGAAGAGTTTATAGTTATCATCAATAAAATAGAAAAAAAAATCAAAGAGCTTGCTGAAAGGTTGAGGGATTAATACAAGCAATACCTTGATTTTTAGATAATAATAGTGCTCTAGAAGTAGCACATATAACGATTGTTAAAATAAGAAAGCAATTCAAGTACGTAAAACTTGGATTCTTTTTTATGTAGTGCAGAAGTTCTTATTTTAATGCAATCAATCACAAAATACAAAGTTGGAAAATTTGCTAGGAGAACCTTAATAATATATCAAAGTAAATATTATCATAAGTGATAATAGATTAATGTATATATATTAAGCATTTATTGCCAGCCCTTTAGAATATCTATGATATCCTCTAGTAAATAATCCCTAATGTCTTCAGTAATTGTAATTACATTTTATTGTCTTTATCTAAAGTTGCAAAATAAATATCTCTAATATCCCGTATTTTATATCAATAATATGAAAAATATCGTTTGTTCGTAATAGTGTAGAAAACTTAGGAGGATTATCCATGAGATTAGAAATAAAGTTTCTACTAACCATAATCTTTATTGTATTAGTATGCGTAAGTTTGTATTTTCTATATAGAAAGAAGATGATTTGATTTGTGTTTGTCATAAAGTAGTTTTTTCTATCCGTAGTAGGGTATTTAAACGATTAAGTGGTTTTGATTTACCTCTTGACAGTGAGTTCAATTCCGAGTAAAATAGTAGTAAGTAAATGATAACGATTATCAAAATCAAATACGAGAAAGGAGTTTTTAAATGAGTATAGTATTAGTTGGTGGTCATGATCGGTTGCATAGTGAGTACAAGGGAGTTGGTTCTCAAAGAGGGCACAAGTTAAAGATTTATACTCAAATGCCAACAAAATTTAACAAAGCAATTGGTCATCCAGATGCCATTGTATTATTCACAAGCACAGTTTCGCATAAAATGGTTGGCGTGGCAGTAAAGGAAGCAAAGAAAAAGGGGATACCCATAGTGCGATGTCATAATAGTAGCTTGGGATCTTTAGAAAAGTCTTTATTAGAATTAGAATCTACATCAAAATAGAATGATGATTAAAATCTTGAGATTAAGCGATTTTTGCTATTTACCTTAGCACGTGATAGAATGTATAATAATTTTTATGCATAATCTAGGAGCGTGAATATAGATGGAAGTTGTGAAGCTAAAGTACGGTGAAAAAATAGTTGAATTAACTATTGAGGGAGCCAAATCCATTCAATATCTCCATGGAAAAGATATTGAAGAGATAAAGGATTTGAGAAGTGTATTCTTAAATGAAATTGAGAAGAAATGCGTGGAATCGGAGCCCCTAAAAAAAATAATTGCAAAGAATGATTTAGTTACTATTGTCGTAAGCGATTTGACGAGATTCTGGATGAGACAGGATTTAGTATGCGATCTTTTAGTAGCGTACTTACATGAAGAAATGCAGATTCCATATGATAATATTGTCATATTAGTAGCTCTTGGAACTCATAGAGATATGACAGAAGAGGAATTAGAAAAAGTAGCATCGCCAGCAGCTTATTCAAAAGTGAAAGTCTTAAATCACAATGCAATGGCAGAGAATTTAAAATATGTAGGAACCACATCAAGAGGTACAGAGGTCATTGTAAATCCCTTAGTTGTAGATCGAAAGGTAATTATAGTAGGCGGTACGGTTCATCATGTAATGGCTGGTTTTGGAGGAGGGAGAAAAAGTATACTTCCAGGGATCAGTAGCAAAAAGACGATCAATCAAAATCACATAAATAGTCTAGATCCTGACGAAGCTATGTCCAATCCACTAATAGGGATGGGAAAACTAAAAGACAATCCAGTTCACGAAGATATGACGGAAGGGGCGGCCTTAGTAAATCCCGTTTTTGGAATCAATATTGTAGCCAATCCTAATGCAAAGCCTTGCAGAATTGTATGTGGTCATTGGTTAAAAGCTTGGGAGACAAGTACCACGATAGTCAACGACTATTTTGGCGTACCTATAGAGAAAAAAGCGGATATAGTCATCGCCAGCTGTGGCGGATACCCAAAGGATATCAATCTTTATCAGGGAGTGAAGACCCTTTTTAATGCAGCAGAAGCCATTAAAGAAGGAGGCACTATGATTCTTCTTGCAGAGTGTCGAGAAGGTGGTGGCGCACCGGACTTTTTTGACTGGATTAATTCCGTTAAAACCCAATCTTTGGATGCTGATCTTAGAGCTCGATTTACGATTGCAGGATATATATTCTATGCTGCCTGTGAAGCAATTAACAAATGTGAAAAAGTATTTATGTTAAGCTCTATACCAAGCGAAACCGTAAAGGATATGAATCTTCTGTCCTTCTCTGATCTTAACAGTCTTTTAAATCAAGTAGATTTTACGGGAAAAGATGTGCATATTATGCCATACGGCGGAAGTACTGTACCATTAGAAAAGAAATAAAAAAGTGATTGACAAGATTAGTATAATCTGATTATAATATAAAAAACGAAACCATTGATGTGGAGATAAAACCGTTAGCGCACTCCAAGCGAGTCGGGGGTGGTGTAAGCCTGATAGAAATGCGGAACGGACAAATGGACCACAGAGGGCACAGTCAAAGGATTATTCCGAGTATTCTGTGACGCAGCACCAGCGTGAAAGGGTGAGGGGTGTGTTGGCACTCTTTTAAGAGTTGGGTTAATTATAGCCAAATAAGGTGGTACCGCAGATATAAGCATCTGTCCTTGATATACAAGGATAGGTGTTTTTTTTCGTGAACTAATGAGCCAAGCGAAAGCAAAGCTTTCATTTGGCGAATGGCACGACTGAGGAAGCGGTTTACCGATTCCGAAGGACGATGAGAACCTATTTTGTTATGATGCAACAGACAAATGGCTTGCTTAACCAAACTCAATTCCTCCAACAAAAACATATAAAGGGGAAATAGAAATGAAAAAAATTATTGCATTAGTAGTATTGTTAGTTGTTTTGTTCAGTGCCGTTGCCTGTACGAGTCAAGAGAAAAGTGACACACTAACTGTGGGTATCATTCAATTGACAGACAATGGAGCTTTTACGGATATGCGAGAAGGATTTATTAATCGTTTGAGAGAATTGGGCTATACAGAAGATAAATTAATTATCGTAGAAAAAAGCGCTCAGGGAGATATGTCTAATCTTAATTCCATTTGCCAAGAGATGGTCAATTCAGGAGTGGATCTAGTTGCTACTATTGCGACTCCTGCGTCTCAAGCTATGGTCAATATGAATACAGATATTCCAGTAATCTTTATATCCGTAGGTGATCCAACAGGAGCAGGAATCATCAGCAATATGGAAAAGCCTGATAAAAATGCCACTGGAACATCTAATGCTATTCCTGTTGATGAGATGTTTAAAATGGCAGATTCCTTGACTCCAGGTATAGAGACTTATGGAATTTTGTACAATACAAGCGAAAAGAATTCCGTGACTACAGTTGAAAAAGCTAAAGTATACTTTGATACCAATGGAATCCAATATGTAGAAGCAGTTGTACCTGATTCTTCGGAAGTCCAGCAGGCAACTCAATCTCTCATTGGAAAAGTAGATGCTATCTTTGTACCAAACGACAGTAAGGTCCAGGCAGCTATGCCACAAGTGGCAGATATTGCAAAGACAGCCCAAATACCTGTCTACGGTAGTTCTGCTGTAATGGTTGAGTCGGGTGCATTTGCTACTATTAGTATAAGTGATATAGAAATTGGAGCCCTGTCTGCAGATATGGCAGATCAAGTCCTAAAAGGAACACAAATCGATCAAATTCCAGCGATAACCGTATCCAATTTTACAACAGTAATTAATAAAGAGACGGCAAGCGAAATTGGCGTTGAGCTGTCAAAAGATATACTGAGTACAGCGACTATAATTGAATAAACGAAATCGTTGATTCGAGGATTAGAAAAAAGAACTTAAAACTGGAGTGTGAATAATGACATTATTAATTGGTTCTCTTCAATTAGGCCTAATATATGGCCTTTTGGCACTTGGTGTTTATATAGCTTTTCGAATACTCAGCATTCCTGATTTAACAGCAGATGGTAGCTTTACTTTGGGTCTTGCTGTTTCAGCTGTACTAACAGTAGCTGGGCACCCCATTCTTGGTATATTTGCGGCGCTAGTAGCGGGGGCTGTAGCTGGTACTATTACAGGATTACTACAGACTAAGATGAAGGTTCATCCCATACTAGCGGGAATCATCACTATGACGGGATTGTATTCAATAAACTTATTCATAATGGGCGTTAGCTCTAATGTGTCCTTAATCGGAAATGAAACCATTTTTAGTATGGGAGCAAATGCTTCAAATATAACCAAGACCCTTATAGCGGCGATCATATCTGTTATTGTCTTTATGATATTAATGTGGTTTTTCAAAACGCAGTTAGGACTTAGCATTCGAGCTACTGGAAATAACGAGGATATGGTTCGGGCATCTTCTATAAATGTAGACCGAGTCAAAATTATTGCCATTGCTATTTCCAATAGTTGCGTAGCCCTTTCTGGAGCAGTACTTGCTCAGTATCAAGGTTTTGCAGATATAAGCTCAGGCGTAGGGATTATGGTTATTGGTTTGGCATCGGTAATAATCGGTGAGGTGTTTCTGGGCAAACGTTCTGTAACACTGGGATTTGCAGCTGCTATTATTGGTTCTATTGTATACCGCTTTATTATAGCCTTAGCTTTAAGGAGTAGCATATTTCCGGCTTATGCCTTAAAACTAGTATCTGCGTTTATTGTAGCTATGGCATTATCTATTCCAGTTATAAAAAAGAATATGCAGCAGAGGAAGATTATAAGGGAGGGTAGAAAAAGTGCTAAAAATTATTAATGCTTCAAAAATCTTTTCCTTGGGTACGCCAAACGAGCATCTGGCTTTAGATAAGATTAGCGTAACGCTTCCACCAGGTGATTTTGTGACCATTATTGGCTCAAACGGAGCTGGAAAATCTACTCTAATGAATGGCATTAGCGGTTCTTTTTGGTTAGATGAAGGGAATATATCCTTAGACGGTATGGATATTACATTTGTAAAAGAGCATAAAAGAGCGAAACTGATTGGAAGGCTTTTTCAGGATCCTATGAAGGGTACGGCACCTTCCCTAACTATTGAGGAAAATCTTGCACTAGCCTATTCTAGAAAAAAGAAAATGAGCTTGTCTATTGCTGTACAGAAAAAGGAACGAGAGTTCTTTAAAGATGCCCTTAGCGAATTTAATATGGGTTTAGAAGATCGAATGCATACAAAGGTAGGTCTTCTTTCAGGTGGGCAGCGCCAAGTAGTAACGCTTCTCATGGCTACAATCGCTCTGCCAAAACTCTTGCTTTTAGACGAACATACAGCAGCTTTAGACCCTGCTACAGCTCAGAAGGTATTAGAAATCACCAGCTCTATCGTCTCCAAAAACAAATTGACTACAATGATGATCACGCATAATATTCAGTCCGCCTTAAAAATGGGCAATCGGACTATTATGATGAACGAAGGCAAAATCATATTAGATATCTCTGGGGAGGAGCGAGGTAAGATTACAATCCCAGAGCTTATGGAAATGTATTCCAAAAAAGCCAATGTAGACTTAGATGATGATAATATACTACTTTCTAAATAAAAAAACAGATTATTTTAAGAACCGTTTTAAAGCGGTTCTTTTTTGATATTTTGTCTGCCCCCCTAAGTAGCAAGTGAAATAAAAAAATTATTTACTTAGAAGGGACTGCTTAATCAATCTTACAGTATCTAACTTGTGAATATCAGTATCTTTCAAACTCTTTTAACAACCGAATGAAATGGTTTGATTCGCGTAATACATGGTCACCCAATAATGGTATGATGATAGACCTGATTTTACAGTCCAACAAGCCCTCAGTAGCTTGAGTATTAAAGTCACGAATTTTTAAGGTAGATTCAAGGCTTTTATCTGTAATCTCAGAAATAGGTAGAGTTTGATCCATAGCTCGCCTTGCTTCTTCCGTCAATTGATCAAATTCATTTCCAAAATCGTCTGCGATTTCAAACAGAGTCTCTTCTGTTGGATCTAGAAGTCCACGGATGAACTTTGAATGTTCAGCCATAATCCTATTCCAAAAGGCTTCCTGTTCATAAGCTTGTTTTTCAATATCGACTTGCTCTTTTCTTTGAAATCTTTGAATCATGCTCAAATACAGCCTTGCTTCCCTGCGTATATGGTCGATGAGCAATGGGTAATTAACTGTAAACATTTTGCAGGATAAAACACTTGATAAAATGATCGATTTAAACTGTATTAGACTAGAAACTAAACGGATAGCCCTTTCATTAATCGTATGTGTTCTTTGTACAAGTGTTGGATTAACAGCGGTTAAATTTCCACCTATTAGATTATATTCCGCTCTCGTAAGATTTGTTTGTATCTGAATTGCTGTTAAATCAGATGAAGCTATTTCGGCATTTAATGTATAAGGCGTAACCACTTCACCAGATTGAATGATCGTGGGACTAACAACACCATTGGATAAATAAATGACATCTGCTAATAATCGATCAAATTCTAAACGAAATTGATCTGCTCGAGTTGTAAAGCTATAATCTCTAGGCGTAAAACTAACTTCTAAAAAAAATGAATGTTCTTTCATAATGCGAATGAAGAACAGATGTGTTCCTAATGATTGTTTTACAAATTGTAAATTAGATAACATTAGCATAACCCTCCTTAGTGATACAAATACATCACTCTACATTTTATGAGACATAATTATAGAATGTTCACATATATAATTAATTCTAGTTTTTAACCTTATGAGGCACTATCTTATTTTTCGGAAAACAAATTAATAAAAGCAAGAATTGAATTTTTATCATTATATACTATAATTTTACCTAGACTTGATTGTGATGTTAGAATAGTATGGTAATATAATATTAAATCTTCTATTAATGTGAATTAGGGGGAATATAGTATGAGTAAAACGGTTGTGATCTACAAATCCAAAACAGGATTTACAAAAAAATATGCTCAGTGGATTTCTGAAGAACTTCATTGTGATTTAATAGAAAACAATAAATTAAAGCTAGCAGATTATGTAAAAGAAAGTTGCTATGAATAACGCCCAATAAAGAAATTTTATTGGGCTTATTATAGAAGGTATATTGAGACGGTGATTTTTAGTCCATTTTTAATCTATTAGTGTTTGGTTCGCAATGATTTCTTCCTTTGCTTTAATCAATTGGTACAATATATCATTTACAGGTGTTGGAAGCTTGTGCTTCTTACCTAGTCTACTTACAACTCCTGCAAACATTTCTACTTCTGTCTTCCTCTTTCCTCGCATATCCTGTAGCATTGAAGTCATACCATCTGGATTTAAAGCATCTAAAATAGGATACCATCGCATTAAGTCTTCTCTCGTAAGGTTTGCACCTTCTAATTTGGATAGGGCGATTACTTCTTTCATGGCTCCATCCATAAGCTCTCTAATCTCATCTATCTTCTGGCACTTGCCATAAGGAGCATCTAATACAGCAGAGACCTGATTGACTCCTACATTAATCATAAACTTCCACCAAATTTCCTTCATAATATCATCTGCAATTTCGTAGATGATTTGAGTACGATTAAAGAATTCAGAAAGAGCTGTTACCTTTTTATCATTAGGTATAAGTGAATTAAAGACGATTTTTCCTTTATTTGCAGTAATTTTTTTACCTTTTTTGACTGCAGAAATTTCTACGATAAATGAGTAAAGGAGTTTTTCCATACCATATACGGCACCAATTTCATTTTCCGTATCTATGCCATTCATTAATGAGATGATTATGGTATTCTCATTCATAAAAGGTTTCATGAGCGGAATGGCCTTTTCTAAGTGATGATATTTTACAGAAAGAATAATAAGATCCAAAGTTTGTGAGGCTTCAGGGCTAAGGCCAGTAAAATCATAATCCTTTCCATTTACTGTAATCCACCCTTCATCTTGATATCTTTTTATTCTCTTTTGTTCCCCTAAAATATACACACTTTGGGGATTGTAATCGTAGATTTGGGCTGCAAGCAGACCTCCAATGGCTCCCATTCCTAAAATTCCAACTTTATTTATTTTCATGATTATCCCCCAATCTTTTTATCGTACCTAATCTTCCATTAATAATGTTTATATTACCACAATATTCTAATACTCATCAATGACATTTAGGTAAAATATAGAGGTTATTATTAGTGGACTTGACTTTTAAACAAAGTATAACCACAAAGATACATTAACAAACGTGAAAGTGGTGTTTTGTGTTTAATAATTTGGGAATAGAATAAATAGTAATCTATTATAAAAGTCCAGCTAAGAAATGTCAATAGATAAATAAAAAATATTTGATATTTTTTCAAGTTGAAAAAGAGCAACTTTAATAAGCCTTTTGAGAATATCTCAAAAAACGAAAAGCAGGCTATGGATTTACTTTATGCAGCTTTATCGCATTTAGCTTTTAAGTAATTCGTTTGATGTTCTTCCGGTGTGATGATTGTAAATTCTTTTTCATCGCGTAGTATAGCAAATACAATGTTGCAAACCTTATGCATGACAGCTCCAAGAGCAACGATTTTAGGCTTTGACTGGCACTTCTTTAAATAGTAATCGCGCAACACAGGATTTTTAGCAGAGCCATTTCTGTTTTTGCTGATGCTAATTAGAGCCATTGTATGAAGAACTCTTCTGGCAATACGAGAACCACGTTTTGACATAGAAATCTTTGTACCCTCAAATTGCCCAGATTGTTTTACAGCGGGATCTAACCCAAAGTAGGCAAAGAGTTGCTTTGGTGAACGAAAAGATGAAAAATCACCAATCTCCCCCATAAGACTTACTGCGGATAAGAAACCAGCTCCTTTGTAGGATTCAATCAGGTGGATTTGCTTTACAAAATCGGTAGATTCATTCGCAGAAACCAGTTCATGCATTTCAGAAAGAATAGAAGATACTTCGGCATCATAGTTTCTGATTAAACGAATATACAAACGGATCCGTTTGAAATTACTGCTTACGGCATACCCAAAGGATTTTGCATCATTTGCAGCCTGGATTATGGCATTATACTTCTTTTCAGCATATGTAAGTCCAAACCTAGCAGTAGACCTTATACAATCAACAATCTCTTGTTTTGAAGCGCTTAGAAATGCTTCCGGAGACGTGTAGTTCTCCAATAAAGTTAGAGATGTATTGGTAGTTATTTTAGAAAAGATTTTTAAATACTGTGGAAATATCATTCGCAATTCACCCTGCAGCTTATTCACATAAGCAGAGCGATTATCCATCAGATCGTAATATTCTCTTGAAAGATTTCTTAGATCAAGAGCAAGGTCGGATGGCATAAGGGATACTTTTAAATCAGGTTTTAGACCGACTAAGGCCAACTTTTTTGAATCAAAACGGTCATTATGTACTTTTCTAATGTTAATGTTTGTGCTATTCTTAGTGATGATAGGATTAATAACTGAGCAGTTAAAACCCTTATCACGAAGATAGCAGAAGAGTGGGTAATGATAAATTCCCGTGGATTCCAGAAAGATGCGACTTTCTAAGGAATACAGCTCTTCTGCTTCTTTTATTTTAGAAACAGCTAAGCTTAAGGAATTAAGGTCAGAATGCAGGATTTTAAAGGGTTTTCCTACAAAGGTCTGGTTTGGAAGTGCGATAGACATCCAACTGAAGTCCGCACCAACATCAATACCGACCGAGATAAATAAATTTTCAAATAGAATGTTTGACATGAGCAATAGCTCCTTTCTGATAGGAATCCATTTCCATCAAATGAGTACACAACCTAGCATGTTATACAGGTATAGCCTGAGGCTCCCAACCAGCCGAATCATAAAACCTCATTGAATGGACTAATTGACTTTTTAATAGGTATGAGTCAGTAGGAACTGACTTCCCAAGGAGGCGTACATTCTTTGTCCTATCCTAGAGGATTATACTTTATGAAAAGTCTGGTGTCTATCAGGGAACCGTCAGACATGATATTTATTTGGATAACATCTGATGAAGGAAGAACTCCTTCTTCTGTTATCTGATATAAGAAACTTATAAACTATATAGCTGTAATGGCTATATCATTATTATACTAGGAGGTCTTAATATGAAGAAAATCATTTGGTACATTATTGTATTGGTATTGACTTTTATCATTGTAGCTTGCACAACACAAGAAGTTCCTGAAAATGATAAAGAGGATACTCAAAATCAACAGGAACAAAAGGATCAAGATGATCAAAATGATATTGATAAAGAACAACCCTCACAAGATTTGGATTTACAAATTGAAGAATTTATTGAAATTGAAGGAATGAAAGAAAAAATTACCTTAAATCTTTATGACAAAGGTATCATACCCTTTAGAACGTATATACCCTCTGATTTCACAACCGAGGAAGTCAGCAATGGTGAAGGAGATGCTTATTGGTTTTACGCAAATTATGGAAACAAGAAGATTGACGATGTCTATTTTAAATTATACTTTTTTTCAGAAATTACAGAAGAAGAGCCAAACCTAGATGATAAGGACAATACCTTTTCGCTCATGTTGGACGGTATGAAAACAGTTAATACAAAAGAAAAACGCTATGGTTGGTCCATTAAAGAGTTTAAAAGTCCTGAAGAACCAAGGTACGCAATATTAGGAAAACATAAGGATCAATACTTTGTAATGATTCTAGATTACCCTGTGGAATACGCTGAAGGCTTCGTTCCGAGAGTAAATAAGATTCTAGAACATTTTTACTGGACAGACACGCAAGAGTATTTATCTCTATAGCAACTCTTTAATAAGATGATATGATATACTGCACCCTCCTAAACCCTATTCGATTAACCAAATTGGGAGACATCATAGTTCTAGCTGTTTATGCCAGCTTTTTAGAATATCTAGGATGTCTTCTAATATACAGTCCCTGTTATCTTCAGTAATAGTAAGTACAATTACATCCGCTCTAGCTATAATAGCATTTAAAAAATCGCAATCGCTTTCTTTTAATACCCCAAATACTATTTTTTGCTATCTAGTAGTTTAAACACTTTATCGGTAAATAGACTCATATCATTTTCTGAACTGCCCAATTCATCTAGTACTATAAGATCTCTTTCTTTCAGACTTTTATCTAATATGGACACAGCTCCTTTTTCAAAGGAGTTTATAAAAAGTTCTTTTGAGTTATCTCTAGAATCAACTTTCAGTATGGTATAAGTTGTATTCTCATCGTACAGCGATTTAATAATGTATTTTCTAAAATAATTTTCAAAGATTCTCTCTGTAGTATAACCTCCAAGAGAGGCTTATACAGGGATTTGTACAATGGGGCTTACCTTATGACATAGCCTTTATGGTAGCTATAGGAACGCGATTTTTCAGCACTTACTGCATTTACCTCATTCTGAAAACAATTCCAATAATTACCTTTTAGTGACTACACTACTTTAAAGTGCGTACTTGTGCATATTTGATATTCATCTTACAATATAGAAAAATGGTATTAAATTATTATTTAGGAGGAATAAACTATGTTAAGATTTACTGTACCAAGAGACATTTACTATGGTGAAAACGCTATCGATCATCTGAAAAATGTTAAGGGAAACAAGGCTATATTGATTTTCGGTTCAGAAAGAATAATTAAAGATGGTACTATTCCTAAAATTGAAGGTTTGTTAAAAGAAGCTAACATCGAAACAGAATTATTCTATGGAGTAGAAAGCGATCCTGGAATCAACACTGTTAGACGAGGCGCTGAAGCAATGAAAAAATTCCAACCTGACTTAATCGTTGCCATTGGCGGTGGATCACCAATAGATGCTGCAAAAGCTATGTGGTTGTTCTATGAATATCCTGATATGACTTTAGAAGAAGCTACAAAACCATTCTCACTACCTCCATTAAGACAAAAAGCACAATTTATTGCTGTATCAACTACAAGTGGTACTGGTACGGAAGCTACTTCATTCTCAGTAATAACAGATGATGAAACAAACTTTAAATATCCTCTTGCAGACTATAATTTAACACCAGATCTTGCAATAGCTGATACCAATCTTGTTAAAAAGTTGACTCCAACACTAGTTTGTGATACTGGAATGGACGCTTTAACACATAACCTTGAAGCATATGTAGCAACTGCAAAAAATCCTATTTCCGACGGTTTATCAATTAAATCAACAGAAATGGTTTTTGATAATCTATTCAATTCATTTAAAGGCGATTTGGAAGCAAGAGGCGAAATGCACATTGCTCAATTAATGGCAGGTATGTCTTTCTCTAATGCTATCCTTGGAATCGTTCACTCAATGGCTCATAAATCCTCACATCATTATGGTATATCACATGGTCGCTCAAATGCTATTTATTTACCATATGTTATCCAATTTAATGCTAAAGTGGCAGCAGCTGACTATGCTGATCTAGCGAAGAGACTTGGGTTAAAAGGCGAAACAACTGATGAATTAGTTGAAGCATTGATTCAAGCAATTAAAGATCTAAGAGCTTCTATGGGCATGCCAGGATCTCTAAAAGAATTTGGCGTAACAGAAGAAAAATTCAGATCTAATATCGATGAAGTTGCAAAATTAGCTGTAGGAGATCCTTGTACAGGAACAAATCCTAGAGAAATATCTGTAGCAGAAATGAAAAAATTGTTTGAATATGCTTACGAAGGAAAAAAAGTAGATTTCTAGAGCATAAAACGATTATTATGAATCTTGAAAGAATATGAATTGTATGCTATAATATAAGTACATATAAAGAATCCGAGTTATATTATTAGGAAATATAACCATTGGGTATTAACCGTTAAATTAATGCCTCCCGTGATTGGAAAGGATTCTATGTAGTTTGTTTGTTGTTTTATCAGCAAGCACTCATGCATAGAATGAGTGCAAAATCAAAGGGGGTTATTTTTTATGAAAACTGCTTACAATGGGAAACTGGCTAGAATCAATCTCTCAACAGGAATGATTCAAACAGAAGAACTTGATTTTGAGTTAGCAAAGAAGTTTGTTGGCGGAAGAGGGTTAGCGACAAAAATCATTTATGATGAGGGAATTGCTACAGTAGATCCTTTATCTGAGCAAAACAAAATCGTTTACATGACTGGACCTATGACAGGTACATCATCACCTACTTCAGGACGTTACATGGTTGTAACAAAGTCTCCTTTAAATAACATGATCGCAAGTTCAAACTCTGGCGGTATCTGGGGTGCAAAGCTAAAATACGCTGGTTGGGATGGACTAATCGTCGAAGGCAAATCTGAAAAACCTGTGTACATAAACATCGAGGATGACAAAATCGAAATACTTCCTGCAGATGAGTATATGGGAATGCTTAGTGAAGAAGTAGACGATAAGCTAAAAGAAATCCATACACAATGTTCTGTTCTTAATATTGGGCCAGCTGGTGAAAATTTATCATTATTAGCAGCTATTATGAACGACAAACACCGTGCAGCAGCTAGAAGTGGCGTAGGCGCTGTTATGGGTTCAAAGAACTTAAAGGCTATTACAGTTAGCGCTACTAAAAAGGTCATTGAACCATTTAATGCAGATAAGTTAAAAGAAGCTACAAAAGGATGTATGAAATTAATTAAGGAAAATGGCGTAACAAGTGGCGGTCTTCCAACTTATGGTAGTGCAGTTCTAGTTAATATTGTCAACAATACAGGCTCACTTCCAGTTAAAAACTGGGGAGAAGGATCTTACTATGACAAAGCCGATGATATATCTGGTGAAACTCTAAAAGAGAATCACCTTGTTAAACAAGGTTTCTGTCATAGATGTCCTATTGGTTGTGGTCGTATTATAGATCTAAAAGGTAAGATAACAGGTGGACCAGAGTATGAACCTCTATGGGCATATGGAAGTAATTGCGACATAAATGACTTAGAAGCTATTAATGAAGCAAATTATCTATGCAACGAATATGGATTAGATGCGATTTCAACACCATGTACTATTGCAGCTGCTATGGAACTTTACGATAAAGGTTATATCAAAGAAGAAGAATGTGATGGCGTTCCACTAGCATGGGGAAGCTCTGAAGCTATTGTGGAATGGACTAGAAGAATGGGAGAAGGCAAAAACCCATTAGCAAAATTGATGGCAGATGGTTCTATGAGACTATGTGAACATTATGGTCATCCTGAAGTTTCCATGACTGTAAAAAAATTAGAAATGCCTGCTTATGATGCTCGAGGCATCCAAGGAATTGGTATAACTTACGCTACTAGCAACAGAGGTGGATGTCACGTTCGTGGTTACACTATTTCTCCAGAAGTTTTAGGACTCCCAAGTCCTGCTGATCGTACGACAATAGAAGGAAAAGCGCAATTGAGTATGATCTTTCAAGACTTAACAGCAGTTATTGACTCTATGGGATTGTGTTTATTCTCATCTTTTGCATTAGGCGCAGATCATTATGCAGCTCTATTAAATGCAGGAACGGGAACAGACTACAATGCAGAAGAACTACTAGTTGTAGGAGAGAGAATTTACAATATTGAACGTATGTTTAATAAGGCGGCTGGAATGAAACCAGAAGATGACGGATTACCAAAGCGTTTAACAGAAGAGCCTATTTCAGACGGACCATCAAAAGGCATGATTAGTCAAATAAAGATTACCTTACCTGAATATTACGAAGCACGTGGATGGGAAAATGCGTTCCCAACTGAAGAGACTCTAGCACGCCTTGGGTTAGATAAATAGTATCTATATTAAAAATTTTATATCCCAATAGATGACTTTTCTTTTTAGAAGAAAGACATCTGTTGGGATGTTTTCTAATTTTAAGTGTTAGGAGGTTAATGTAGATGATTGAAGTAAGGCTTTTTGCAACATTTAGAGAAGGAAGAGAAAAAATACTGTTTTTAGACCCTAAGAGCTATAAAAGTGCACACGAAGTGCTTGATTATCTTAGAATCCCTTATGAGGATGTTGCAATCTATCTAATAAATGGGCGACATTCAAAATTAGATGATAAGATAAAAGATGAAGATATTCTAGCCATTTTTCCACCTGTAGGAGGTGGCTGATCATAAGAGGTATTTTAGTGCAGAACTTGTTATAAGTAAATGATAATAAATTAAGCAAAATCCAATAACCACAAGAAATATAAATAGTATGTTTCTTGTGGTTATTGGCAATTCTGTCATAGATTTTAGGTTTTGTTATTTTTTCTTATAATGATATTAATAATCATTATAAATTATATAAATTGTGAAAAACTATAGTATATTTTAATGACAGATGGTATTCTAAGATAAAGGATGCAATATGGAGGATATACTACAATCTTCTTCACTTAGGAGGTAGAAAGATGAGATATGAACGTCAAATAATTATGGAGGAAATTGGGCAAGAAGGACAAGAAAAACTTAATAAATCAACTGTTGTAGTAATTGGATGTGGAGGACTTGGAAGCCCTGTGCTAACTTATTTGACTCTTGCAGGGATCGGTAAATTGATTATTATCGATTATGATGAAGTTAGCGAATCTAACTTAAATCGCCAATTTCTTCATGGGGAAGGAGATGTAGGTAGACTAAAGATTGAGTCCGCGAAAGAGCAGCTTCATGCACTTAATAGTGAAATTGAAATTGTTGGGATTAAGGAAAAATTAGATAAGGAGAATACAAGCAAAATCATCCAAAGTGCAAACGTAGTGGTGAATTGTGTGGATAATATTCAAACGAGGATACTCGTTGGTAGAGAATGTTTAAAACAGGGTATTCCATTAGTTGAGGCTGGAGTACAAGGGTTTTACGGTTGGATCATGAATATTAGACCAGAGACAGCTTGCCTAGAATGTATCGGTTTTGAAAACATCAAGCTAAAGCCTCCTTTACCTATTATCGGAGTTACAGCAGGAGTGATTGGTTGCCTACAGGCAAATGAATGCATAAAAATCCTTCTAGGAATGAAAGGAACATTAGATGGGGTAATGCTGCAATATGATGGAATAGATGGTAGTTTTGATCGTATTAAATTGCAAAAGGATCCTTCTTGCAATGGGCACAATTGTAAAAATAACTAGGCTATTTGTTCTGGCATTACTAGATATCTAAGTTAATAATAAAAGCATAGAACAGGGAGAAGTGATTATGGGGGATTTTATACTGAGCAGTTCCTCGACTGCTGATTTGTCAAAAGAGCATTTTGAAAAAAGAGATATCCATTATATTTGTTATCATTATTTCTTAAATAATGAAGAATACGTAGATGATTTAGGTCAATCTATGCCTTTAGCAAAATTCTATGAAGCAATGCGACAAGGGGTATTGACAAAGACTACACAGATTAATGTAGATGAGTTCGTGAAGTACTTTACACCATTTTTAGAACAGGGATTGGATATCCTTCATGTAGAGCTATCAAGCGGTCTTTCTGGAGTGATTAGTTCTGCTAATATAGCAAAAGATACTTTATTAGAGAAATTTCCAGACCGAAAATTGTACATAGTTGATTCACTTGCCGCATCTGGAGATTTCTCTAATAAAGTATCTTTTGCTATATT
>ENA-UOOM01001924-UOOM01001924.1-fermentation-metagenome-genome-assembly--contig:-NODE-1924-length-18597-cov-4.681102_pt1 | contig 18597 bp, 18 predicted proteins | sample MGYA00245781_ERZ724031 | MGnify/ENA primary metagenome ERZ724031 (study PRJEB28704, sample SAMN03018317) | fermentation metagenome | biome: anthropogenic terrestrial biome; feature: soil; material... | reverse complement strand
GAGGTTAACCATGCCTGCCGGAAATGTCGGAGAAAAGGTGGGGTAGAGCTTCCCGAAGTCCGCCATAGCGGGGTCGACGCATATGATGGTGTCAGGCGTCTTAAACGCGCCTATAAAGTCTATAACCATGCGCAGCTGTTCATATGAGCCTAAAAAACCGGTGTAAATCCCGTCAAAGGACAGGCCGAGCGACTGCCAGTGCCTTGAGATTTTAGGTATGTCTTCTGTAAGGTCGCGGTATGTGTACCCGGTAAAGCCGCCGGTATGCGTCGACAGCACCGCCGTGGGTATGACGCTCGTAGATATGCCGGCGGCCGACAGTATCGGCAGCGCGGTAGTAAGAGAGCATTTGCCCATGCAGGATATATCGTGTATGGCGGCAACTTTTTTTTGGCGTTTCATTTAAATATGCCCCTTAATCGAAATTTTATATTTATACATTAATATATAATTTACTTAAGCCCCTTGTTTTATCCTAAAAATAGTCGCGCGCTATTTTGCTTTTTACGTTCAGCTTATCGAACGCTTTGCCTATAAGAAGGTAAATTGCCATGCTCGCGCCCGCCTGTACAAGGTTTGCCGGTATCTCAACGGCCGGTGAAATGAAACTGCGGTAAATGAGGGCTTCGGTTACGTAGTACCCCGCAGCGCATATCAGGCCGGCGGCAGCGGCCGCGGCCGTGTTGCGCTTTGATATAACCGTTTTTCCTGACGGCGAAAAGCACATGGCCATAAGCGACTTTATAATGAAAGTAGGCAGGGCGTAAACAGCGCCGCCCGTCATTATGTCTGAGAGGGCTTCGCCTATGCCGCCGGCTGCGACGGCCAAAGGCATGGGGAGGATACTTGCCGCGAGGTAAACGAAGGCATCGCCTAAATGGATGTAGCCGCCTGTCGCCGGCGTGGGTATGTGCAGCGCATAAGCCGTAACAAAAAAAATAAGGCCGGCGAAAAGCGCCGTAAGGACGTAATCTTTTGTTTTACTCTTGTTTTCCATGTTTAAAGCCCCCGTTTCCCCAGCTTGGGCAAGGCGCAAAAGACTTTTGCGTTTTTGCGCGTGCCGCATTGACTTGGAATGAAATTTTGATATAATATTAGCGTAAAACTGTTATGATTAAAATATACAGTTTATAATTTTTTGATAAGTACAGATGATGAACAGTGATTTATGATTATATAACAATAGATAAGAATAAAGCCGCCCCGCTTTATCTGCAGCTTTACGAAAGTATAAAACGTGCCGTCGGCACAGGGCGGATAAAAAAGGGCGACCGCCTGCCGTCGATAAGGAAGCTTGCGCATGGCCTCGGGGTGAGCTGCACGACGGTTGACGCGGCATACCAGCAGCTTTGCGTTGAAGGGTATATATGCCCGAAACCGAAAAAGGGATATTTTGCCCTCGCGGCGCAGTCGCAGTACGGGGACTGCCCGGAAAAACCGCCAGCTCCTGCCTCGTGCCGGACGAACCGCGTATATATAAGGTATAACTTCGGGACTGACTGTGTAGACAGCAGGAACATAGACGTTAAAGCGTGGCGGCATTATATACGTGAGATTTTGAACCGCAAGGAGATAATAGCATCTTACGGCGCTCATCAGGGCGAGATGGAGCTGCGCTCGGCGCTTTCGGATTACAGCGGCCGTGAGCGCGGCACCGTAGCGCCGCCTGAGCGCATAGTGGTAGGCGCAGGTACGCAGCCCCTGCTTTCCATACTATGCGGCCTTTTGGGAAAGGGAAAAACCGTTGCTATGGAAAGCCCGGGCTTTTTACAGGCGGAGCAGGTGTTTTCAGACTACGGCTTTAAGGTCTTAAAGCTTCCGGGCGACAGCGCCGGCATAGATATGGACGCGCTGCAGAAAAGCGGCGCGGGGCTTGCCTTTGTAAGCCCTTCGGGGAGGATGTCGAACGGTCTCAGCATACCCATGGGACGCAGGCTCGAACTGCTTAAATGGGCGCGCAAAAACGGCGGGATAATCATTGAAGACGACCACAACGGAGAACTGCGCTACAGGGCGCGGCCGGTACCCTCCATGCAGGGCCTTGGCGGCGGGCGCGACGTAGTGTATATAGGCTCGTTTTCAAAGCTTCTCCTGCCGTCGGTGCGCATAGGGTATATGGTGCTTACGCCGGAGCTTTTGAAGCCCTACCTCCCGCTGGCGGTAAATTATAACCAGACGGCTTCTAAGATAGAGCAGCTTGCTTTAAGCGGTTACATTAAAAACGGCGGGCTGGAAAAGCACCTGCGGCATCTGCGCAAGCTTTACAGCGAAAAGAGCGAAAAGCTGTGCGCGGCTGTCGGGCATGAGTTCGGGGGTACGGCGGAAATTCTCTTGCAGGAAACGCCGCTTACGGTGCTTTTAACCGTACATTCTGTTAAAGGCGCAGAAGAGCTGTGCAGTATAGCCGCCGAAAAGGGCGTGCGCGTCACAGCGGCGCCCGGCGGTTTAAAAATACGCCTCGGCTTTGCCGGAATACCCATGGACGACATAGAACCGGCAGTTGCGTGCCTTAAAGAGGCATGGGGAAAATACCTCCTTAAGTAAAACCGTGCCTTGACTTTCGCATGATAAAGGATTTTTAGCTTTACAACAAAGTCTTTCCTGCGGCTAATATTTTGTTCTTAAACTTAAACTGCGGCGAATATAATGTAATACGGCCATGCGCCGCTGCAAAGTGCGGCCGTGCCGTAATAAAAAAAGAGGATGGCCGCAATGGAACAAAAGGGAGAAACCCCTTTCCGCACGGCGAGGGGATACGAGATAGCCGACGACAAAAAAGGCGCGGTTACGTCTTCAATGGAAGACTACCTTGAGATGATATACCGCATCTGCCTTAAAAAAGGATATGCGCGCGTTGGCATGTTGTCGTCAATGCTTAACGTTAAGCCTTCGTCTGCCTCAAAAATGATTTTTAAGCTTTCGGGTACGGGCTACATAAAGTACGACAGGTACGGAATAATCATGCTTACCGACAAGGGCGGAGCATACGGCAAGTATCTGCTGCAAAGGCACAACATAATTGAAAATTTTCTCAGCTTTTTAGGCAGCGGCGACGCGTTTAAAGAAACCGAGCTTATAGAACATTCGCTGAGCGAAAGAACTGTAAAAAATTTAGATGCCCTGCTTGGGTTTATAAAAGAGTGCGGCCTGACCGAAAAATGGCAAAAAAAGCAAGATGTTTGATATTATTACTTTACAAAAGAATAATACAGTAGTATAATTTGCCTGAAATTGCAAAGAGGTATCATCAATCTGCAAGTAATTATGCCTGTAAGTAGGAACTTCAGCATTTGGAACATGAAAAGCTTTTAGAAAGGAATGTTAACAATGAAAACATTAAAAAAGCTGTGGCATGTACCATAATGTGCGCACTGCTCATAACATGCACGTTAGGGGCAAACGCGGTCAGCGACGATGGTTCGGGCGAAACCCAGGCCGACTTTTCGACCGGCCTCTATATGACGTCCACTCCGATTGAAGTTGTTGACATAAATAAACCTGTAGATGGGCACGACACGCTTGACGAATTGGGGAAAGTTACTTACAAAAAAACGGTTATCATAGATGGAAAAAAGAATCTTTTATCGTATACTTTTGACGACCCGTCGGAAGCGCTCGCAAACGTGAAAGAAAAAGATAAGGACGTTCTCGAAAAGATGTCCGATAAATTCGGCCTTGATGAACTGACCGCCGACAACTGGCAGGATTATAAGGACGTACTTGACCAGCACGCGGCAGGAGTACTTTTCGACAATAAAACTGATTACGATGATACTATCATGCCGCAACGCGACCAGTTGTATGCTTTTTTTGGGAGCATTTGACGATGAGAGGATTAACAATGCAACTTTAAAATTTGTTTCTGAGGCAAACGATTATTTGAAAACGCATAAACAGGTTGCGCCTTTGGCGCTGCGGAAGTACCACCGACTTGTCGGTGGGTATCTATTAAAAGAAGTGAAGCCTTTTATGCCTGCAGAGTGTGAACAGACTGCGGGCTTTTTTATTTACAGCCTTACGGGGATACCTTTTCCCGCAAGGTATTTTTTTAGCTCAGGTATGGTGATTTCACCGAAATGGAACAGCGAAGCCGCAAGCACGGCATCGGCCTTCCCTTTTGTAAAAGCATCGTAAAAGTGTTCCAGCTTGCCGGCACCACCGGATGCTATAACGGGGATAGAAACGCTTTGGGAAACGGCGGCGGTAAGCTCAAGGTCGTAGCCTGCTTTCTGCCCGTCGCAGTCCATGCTTGTAAGGAGGATTTCACCAGCGCCGAGCTTTTCCGCTTCTTTTGCCCACTTTACGGCGTCTTTTCCGGTGTCTATCCGCCCGCCGTCCCTAAAGACCGTCCAGCCGCCGTTTTGGCGGCGCTTTGCGTCTATGGCGCATACTACGCACTGGCTGCCGAATTTTTCGGCGGCTTCCGAAATGAGCTTAGGGTTTAAAAGCGCGGCGGTGTTGACGGAAACTTTGTCCGCACCTGCGCGCAAAAGCGACGTGAAGTCGTCAGTCGAGCGTATACCGCCGCCGACTGTAAACGGGATAAAAATTGTCGAAGCAACTTTTTCAACCATGTCAAGCACTATGTTCCGCGATTGCGACGAAGCGGTTATGTCAAGGAAAACAAGCTCGTCCGCGCCCTGCCTGTCGTACTGGGCGGCGGCTTCCACGGGGTCGCCGGCATCACGCAGGTTGACAAAAGAAATTCCTTTTACAACCCTTCCGTTGTTTACGTCAAGGCATGGGATTATCCTTTTTGCGTACATAATATATGAAGCCCTCCGTTCAGCAAATCACAGAAACAAAGTTTTTAAGCATTTTAAGGCCGGCTGAGCCGCTTTTTTCGGGGTGGAACTGCGCCGCGAAAACATTGCCGCTTTGTATTGACGCATCTATGGCTACACCGTACTCAGCGGTGGAAGAAACGATGCCGCGGTCTTCGGCTTTCAAGTAATATGAATGTACAAAATACACGTAAGGATTTTCTTCGGCGCCGTCGAACAGCCCGCCGCTTTTTTTTATGTCAAGCGAGTTCCAGCCTATGTGCGGTATTTTAAGGCCGCTTGATTCCGGTATACGCAGGATTTTGCCTTTAAAGACGCCAAGGCCCCTTTCACCCGGGGACTCTTCGCTTTCTTCAAACAAAAGCTGAAGGCCGAGGCAAATGCCTAAAAACGGTTTTCCGGATGATATATAGCCGCGCACGGGCTCTGCAAGGCCTGAGCTTTTAATGCTTTCCATCGCGTCCCCGAAAGCGCCGACACCTGGAAGCACGGCGGCGGCGGCCCCGGCTATCTCATTTGCATCGTCCGTTACTTTGGCATCGCAGCCTATATACTTAAATGCCTTTAAGACGCTGCGTATGTTTCCCGCCCCGTAATCAATGACAGCAATCATATATGGTTCCTTTCTGAAAGGGTTATTTAATTCATACTTCATAATGCATAATAAAAATAAAACAATTCATCGCTAAAACAATTTTACCATCAAATTTTCAGAAAGGCAAACGGTTCACGAATTTTTCGGCGTGAATTGATAAAAATACCTTTGAGGTGAATTGAAATGGTAAAACCAAAGGTAAACAAAAATAAAAAGGATGATACCGATAAGACCGCTGACGCCATAAATTACCCCGATGCACGCTACGAAAAAACGGGCGCGGCATGCCCGGACGACGCCCACGTAAAAGAGGCGAAGAACTGGACGGAGGAACACCAGCAGTAATATGTCCGTAACACGGAACGGCATACGCCGGCGCAGCGCATAAAACGTACGCGGGCGTATTTTTTTTGCCGCGTTTGAATTGCATAAAAAAATTTAAATCATATTTTGGCAGCATTATGGCAAAATAAACTTTATGGGCAGCCCTAATGCTGTGCCGCGCCTCCATATATTGCGTACTTTTATCCCGGCGCGGTGGGCGGATTTGTAAATTTTATTGAAATTATGTTTATTTATTCTTTTTTAAATTGCCCTTATATGGTATAATTCTAATCAATGCTTACATTATAAATGATTTTATAATTTCAAAATTATTAAATAAAACTTTACGTATGTCCTGTATGCCGGGCTTTTAAGCATGGACAGGCAGTTTTTCATACCGTAAGCGCAATTCAATGATAAAAAAGTTGGAGATGATTGTTTAATGACAGAAATACAGCAGCAGTCCGTCTGCGGAGGCGTCAATTTCAGGAGCATAAAGGACAGCCGCTTTAAGACGGTGCGTATGTCTGTAAACTTTATGCAGCCGCTTTCGGAAGCCACCGCTGCGCCGAACGCGGTTTTACCTTATCTTCTCACTCGTACGAGCAGGAGGTACCCGGACCTTACGAAGCTTAACGGCCATCTTGCGGAACTTTACGGCGCACAGCTCGACGCTTACGTGTTCAAGCTCGGCGACGTGCAGGTGCTTTCAATTTTTGCGTCGGGCATAGCCGATAAATATTCGCTCGGAGGGGAGAAAGTTTCCGAAGAACTTTCAAAGCTTCTCTGCAGCGTTATTTTCGACCCGCTGTTTGAAAACGGCATGTTCCCGAAAGACGGCTTTGAACAGGAAAGGCGCCAGCTTATGGAAAAAATCGACGCCGAGTACAACGACAAGCGCACTTACGCGTTTCTGCGCTGCGCAGGTATAATGTGCAAGGGCGAACCGTACGGCATACCGCGCTGCGGAACTAAAAAAGACATTGAAAACCTGCGCCTCGAAAACCTCAACAAAGTTTGGAGCAGCTTAATCCACAATGCGAAAGCGGAGATAATGGTAGTGGGTGACTGCGACCCCGTGCCAGTTTACGACGAATTTTCGGCCGCGTTCCATAACCTCGGCAGGGCTGAAGCGCAGGACTATACAAATAAAGTGGTAAAAGCGGCTGCCGACGTTAAAAACATTACCGAAAAACAAAACGTCACGCAGTCAAAGCTCGTACTCGGCTTTCGCACGGGCTGTGCGGAACCCGATGTGAACGTTCCTGCGGCAAAGCTGATGAACGTGCTTTTCGGCGGCTCGCCTAACTCGAAGCTTTTTCTCAACGTGCGTGAAAAGCTCAGCCTCTGCTACTACTGTAGCTCTTTATATGACCCGCTGAAAGGCATAATATTCGTACAGAGCGGAGTGGAAACGAAAAACATCAAGAGCGCCCAGACAGAGATACTTAAACAGCTTGATGAGGTTAAAAAAGGGAATTTTACCGATGAAGAGCTTAACGCGGCAAAGCTAAGTATATGCAACAGCTACCGCACTATAGCGGATTCGCCGGACGGGCTTGAGGGTTGGTACCTGTCTAAAACTTTCTCAGACCCTGCAGAGGACCCTGAGGAAGAAGCGGAAAAGGTCAGGGCGGTTACGAGGGAAGAAGTCATAAAGGCCGCCGGCAAAATGACGCTTGACACCGTCTATGCTTTAGAAGGAAGCGGGGCCGAAAACAAATGAATGATATTAAAGAAGTAAGAAGCGCGCATCTTGATGATTTTTATTATAAAGTAAAGCATCAGTCCGGGCTTACGGTTTATATATACCCTAAAAATAAGAACAATTCGACTTACGCGGTTTTCGGTACGAAGTACGGCTCCATAGACAACTGCTTTAAAATAGCCGGCGAAAAAGAACCGCATAAAGTGCCTGACGGCATAGCGCACTACCTTGAGCACAAGCTTTTTGAAAGCGAAGACGGCGACGCTTTCGCAAGGTACGCTAAAACGGGGGCATCCGCTAACGCGTACACTTCGTTTTACAATACGTGCTATTTGTTTTCATGCACGCAGAACGTTTACGAGTCGCTTGAAATACTGCTCGACTTTGTACAGTCTCCGTATTTTACAAAAGAAACGGTGCAAAAAGAGCAGGGCATAATAGGGCAGGAAATAAAGATGTACGACGACGACCCGCAGTGGTGCGTGCTGTTTGACCTGCTGGAAGCCATGTACCATAACCACCCAGTCAAAAACGATATCGCGGGTACGGTCGCAAGCATAGCCAGGATAACCCCCGAACTGCTATACGAGTGCTACAATACGTTTTATAATTTAAACAATATGGTGCTCTGCGTAGCCGGCAATGTCGATGCTGAAAAAGTCATAGCTATGTGCGACAAGATGCTTAAACCGTCTAAACCCATACGTATAGACAGGATTTTTGAGGAAGAACCGCGCCATATAGTCAGGGCGCGCGTTGAAAAGAAGCTTGCCGTTGCCTCGCCGATGTTTAACCTCGGGTTTAAGGAGGACGCGGGCGGCCCTATGGCCGGAGTGGAAAAAGTCGCGCGGACCGATATTTTGCTCGAAGCTTTGGCGGGTGACTTTACGAAGCTGTACAGGAGCCTGCTTGACAAAGGCCTTATTAATGAAAATACCTTCGGAAAAGAGTATTTTGAAGGGCCTGGCTTTGCCTCTGTGATTTTCGGCGGCGACTCCAAAGACCCTGACGCGGCGGCGGAAGAAATAAAAAAAGAAATCGAGCGTGTACGCCGGGAAGGCATAGACGCGGCGGACTTCCGCATGGCACAGAAGTCCCTGTACGGGCACAGCGTGTCGGCGCTTAACGACGTCGGCAATATAGCCAATTCGCTTGCGGCGCTTTCCCTTTCAGGGCGTGACTTCTTCGGGTATATAGATGCCATTGCCGATGCGGATATAGACGGCGTAAACGCAAGGCTTGAAACACAGCTCATGCCGGAGTACTCGTCGCTTTCGGTTGTAAAGCCGTTCGGCTGACCCCGTCTGCGCGCGGGCTTTAATTACCGGCTGCGCACTGCGGCTAATAAGTACTGAAAATGGTGATAAAAATGTATAACGTACAGTTCCCCGATTTAGGTATAAAAGTAAAAATAAATCCGGTGGCGTTTTCCATTGGCGGTTTTGCGATAAAGTGGTACGGCGTTATTATAGCCGTAGGCTTTGTGCTTGCTTTTATTTATGCCATCAAAAGCTGCAAAAGGTTTAACGTTGACGACGACAAATTTATAGACTGCGTTATCGGCGGCATAGTGGGCGGCATAGTGGGCGCAAGGCTTTACTATGTCATTTTCTATACAGGAAGCGAATTTGCCGATAACCCCGCAAGTATATTTAACATCAGGCAGGGCGGGCTCGGCATTTACGGCGGCCTCATAGGCGGCCTTATTTTAGGGGCAATCATAGCAAAATGGCGCAAGCTCAGCGTGCCCGCCGTTTTTGACATAGCCTCGCTCGGCTTTCTCATTGGCCAGGCCGTAGGCCGCTGGGGCAATTTTGTAAACCAGGAGGCTTTCGGCAGGCAGACCGACCTGCCGTGGAGGATGGTAAGCGAGAACACGGACATGGTGGCGCAGGGCGGCGTGCATCCGTGCTTCCTTTACGAATCCCTGTGGTGCCTTATTGGTTTTGTGCTGCTGCACTTTTTCAGCAGGAAGCTGCGGCACTATGACGGGCAGACATTTCTCCTTTACATGCTTTGGTACGGTGCCGGACGTTTTTGGATAGAAGGCCTGCGCACCGACAGCCTGATGACCCCGTACCTGACGCTGAGGGTTTCACAGGTAGTGGCAGCGGCTTCTGTCATAGTTTCGGTTATATTACTTATAGTTTTCCGTAAAAGGACAGTACTTACAGGATGCGGCGCGCCGTATATAATGGATCTGAACGCTATTGCGGTAGAGATACCGCAAAAAACGGAAAAGAAAATTGAGGCGCCGGAGGACGATGGAGGGCCGAGTACGCTTTTCGCTGACGGTGCGGGCAATGAAAAACCGCTTGTACAGAACTTTGACGCCGCTGACGGAAAAAGCGGCGGATTGGACGGTGCGGTAAACAATGACGGAGATCCTGAAAATGCGGACGGCGGCGTCAGTGAAAATAAATGATTCTACGGAGGCTCGTAAATGGCACAGATAATAGACGGCAGGAAAATTTCCGCCGAAGTACGCGCACGGGTAAAGGCTGAAACCGAAAAACTTAAATCCGAAAATATAGTGCCTGGGCTGGCCGTCGTCATAGTCGGCAGCGACCCGGCTTCAAGGACATATGTTAACAATAAGAAAAAAGCTTGTGCCGCGGCGGGTATTTATTCTGAGGAGTACGCTCTGCCTGAAACGGCATCGCAGGAAGAACTCGTAGCGCTTGTTAAAAAGCTCAACGGAAAAAAGGATATCAACGGCATATTAGTCCAGCTCCCGCTGCCAAAAGGCCTTGACGAGGAAGCTGTCATAGAGCTTATAGACCCGCGCAAGGACGTAGACGCTTTCCACCCGTCAAACGTGGGACGCATAATGATAGGCAACTACCGCTTCCTGCCATGCACGCCGGCAGGCGTAATGGAAATGTTAAGGCATGAAAATATCGAGGTGCGCGGGAAGAATTGCGTAGTCATAGGACGCAGCAATATAGTAGGCAAGCCGATGGCCATGCTCCTTATGCATGCCGACGGCACAGTAACTGTATGCCACAGCAAAACACGCAGCCTTAAAGAGATAACGTCGTCTGCGGATATACTTGTTTCGGATGTGGGAAAGCCGAAATTTGTAACTGAGGATATGGTAAAACCTGGCGCCGTAGTTATAGACGTTGGCATGGACAGGGACGAAAATGGAAAACTCTGCGGGGACGTGGACTTTGAAAATGTTAAAGGCAAAGCGTCGTATATAACGCCGGTTCCGGGAGGCGTAGGGCCTATGACTATATCGATGCTCCTTAAAAATACCGTTACCGCGGCGAAAATTCAAAGCGGTATACGTGTTTGACGGGTGATGCCGTATGAGCGGCATTTTAAACGGCATTGATTTTCCCGAAGACCTTAAGAAACTTACTTTCGAACAGCTTGACGAGCTTTGCGGTGAGATACGCAAACTTATTATAGATACCGTATCGTCAAACGGCGGGCATCTCGCCTCAAACCTTGGCACCGTTGAGCTTACCGTAGCGCTGCTGAAGGCTTTCGGCTCGCCTGACGACAAGATAGTGTGGGACGTAGGCCACCAGGCGTACACATATAAGATACTTACAGGAAGGAAGGACCGCATACCGACTATACGCACAGAGGGCGGCCTTTCAGGTTTTCCCAACAGGAGTGAAAGCGCCTACGACCCGTTAAGCACAGGCCACAGCAGCACTTCCATTTCGGCGGCGCTCGGCATAGCGGAGGCAAAGCAGCTTTCGGGCGAAAAGGGCAGCGTCGTGGCCGTCATAGGCGACGGCGCGCTTACCGGCGGCCTTGCTTACGAAGGGCTGAACAACGCGGGGCGCTTCAAAAAGAATTTCATAGTCATACTTAACGACAATAAAATGTCAATTTCTCGCAATGTAGGCTCTATGGCGCGTTACCTCGCGCATATAAGGACAAAGCCGTCCTACTTTAAGATAAAGGGCGGCATAGAAAACACAGTCAAGCGCATACCTGTAATAGGGGCGCAGCTTAACCGCACAACGCTGAAATTTAAGTCAGCTTTGAAACAGGCCATGTACGGAAACACTATTTTCGAGGACATGGGCTTTTATTATTACGGGCCGTTCGACGGCCATGACATACGGCGCCTGACCGAAGTTTTTAACAATGTGAAAAATATAGAGCACCCCGTCCTGCTCCATGTGCTTACCCAAAAGGGCAGGGGATATTCTTTTGCCGAAAAGAACCCCGGCGCTTTCCACGGCGTACCTAAGTTCAATGTACAGACAGGCAAAGCGTTAAAAAAAGGCAGCGCTACGTTCTCAGCGGTTTTTGGCAAGTACCTTTGTACTTTAGCCGAGAGCGACGGCAGGATATGCGCCGTTACGGCCGCCATGAAGTCCGGCACGGGGCTTGAGTGCTTTGCGCATATGTTCCCAAAAAGGTTTTTTGACGTCGGCATAGAGGAAGAGCATGCCCTTACTTTTTCAGGCGGCCTTGCCGCCGGCGGCATGGTGCCGGTTTTCGCCGTTTATTCATCGTTCCTGCAGCGCGGCTACGACCAGATGATACACGACATATCCATACAAAACGTAAAAGTGGTTTTGGCTGTTGACAGGGCGGGCATAGTAGGCGAGGACGGGGTGACGCATCAGGGGCTGTTTGATGCCGCGCTGCTCAATACCGTGCCGGGCGCGGTTGTTTTTTCCCCGTCGTATTACGACGAGCTTAAGTTTTATATGAAGCAGGCGATTTATGGCTGCAGCGGCCTTGCGGCGGTAAGGTATCCGCGCGGCGGAGAACCGGAAAGGCCGGCGGACTTTTACAGCGCTTACGGCAGCTTTGACTTTTACGGCAGGGACAATACCCGCGTAATAGCGATAACTTACGGCAGGCTGTTTGCCTGCGCCTGTGCTGCGCGTAAAATTTTATTGCCAAAAGGGATAAATTTAAGCATAATAAAGCTTAACCGCATAGTTCCTATAGACGAAAATGCGGTAAAGGCAGTTTTAACGGCCGAAAAGGTGTTTTTCTTTGAGGAAGGCATTGAAAGCGGGGGCATAGGGGAGCACTTCGGCTTCATGCTTGAGGAGGCTGGCTTTAAAGGAAAATACTTTTTAAAGGCAATCAAGGGCTTTGTCGCCCATGCTAAAATGGAGCGTGCCATAGGAAAGCTCGGCCTTGACGGAAACGGCATGGCGATGATGATTTTAACGGAGTGTTGCAAGTGAAAAAAAAAGAGAGGCTCGACTGCCTCGTTTTTGAACGCGGCTTAGCAGAGAGCCGCGAAAAAGCAAGAGCCCTTATAATGGAGGGCAGCGTCTACGTAAACGGGCAGATGGCCGACAAACCCGGCACGCAGGTTACCGGCAGCGATAAAATCGAGCTGCGCGGCAAAAAATTACGTTATGTAAGCCGCGGCGGGCTTAAGCTTGAAAAAGCCGTCGATGTATTCTCCATAGACATTAACGGTATGGCGGCGATGGATATAGGCGCTTCAACGGGCGGTTTTACCGACTGCATGCTGCAGAACGGCGCGTCAAAGGTTTACTCCGTTGATGTGGGCTACGGACAGCTTGCGTGGAAACTCCGCACGGACAAGCGCGTAGTTAACCTCGAACGGACCAACGTACGTTACCTCGGGCGGACACAGGTACCTGAAAATGTGGACTTCTTCAGCATTGACGTAGCGTTTATTTCACTTAAGCTTGTCCTTCCGGTTGCGTACGAATTTTCTAAAGAAAACGCGCGCGGGGTCTGCCTTATAAAACCGCAGTTTGAGGCCGGAAAAAATAAAGTGGGCAAAAACGGCGTCGTTAGGGATAAAAACGTACACGCCCAGGTAATAAGCGATATACTTGCGTTTACACTCGGGCACGGATTTTCAGTGCTGGGGCTGACATATTCGCCGGTAAAAGGCCCAAAGGGGAACATAGAGTACCTTATGTATATACAAAAATCAGGCAATCCGGTAAACTGTGCCGCTGACGTGAAAGAAACGGTTGAACAGTCGCATGAAGAATTAAATGGTGGTGACCACGTTGAAAGCAGCAGTCATTCCTAACCTTGGCAAACATAACGCCCAGCTACAGACCGAAAAGCTCGTACGTGAACTCAGGGGCCTTGGCATTGACGTTTTGATGAAAGAAAGCTTTAAAAATTCTTTTGTAAATCCGGACATTATGTTCTATAATGATTTTTATGAAATGCTTAACGGGTGCGACATAGTTATAGCCGTTGGCGGCGACGGCACTATTATACACAACGCAAGGCACGCCGCGGCGGCGGGCAAGCCCATACTGGGCATAAACGTCGGCAGGCTCGGCTTTGTCGCAGGGCTCGAAACGGACGAGTACGGCGAGCTTAAAAAGCTTGTCAGCGGAGACTTTTCCGTTGAAGACCGCATGATGCTCAAAATACAAATCAAAAGCAGCGGTTCCGTGCAGACTCACATGGCCCTTAACGATGCCGTCATAGCAAGGGGGTCGCTTTCGCGCATACTTGACCTCCAGGTGAAATTCAACGGGGCAAAGGTATGCGACTACAGGGCGGACGGGCTGATTATTTCCACTCCCACAGGCTCCACGGCGTACTCGCTTGCGGCAGGCGGCCCCGTGATAGACCCTGCGATGGACTGCATACTGCTTTCGCCTATATGCCCCCATTCGCTTTTTACAAGGCCGGTTGTTTTTGACGCGCAGGCGCATCTTAACGTAAGGGCGCACTCTGACTACCAGGGCGAAACTTTCCTTACCATAGACGGCGAGGAGTTTTACAAAATAACTGGTGATACCGAAAGCATCGACATAAGCCGCGCGGAAAAGCACGCGCGCCTTATACAGCTTAAAAAGCGCAATTTTTACGAAGTAGTGAACGAAAAACTCGGTGAAAGGAGAAATTGAATTGAAACAGCGGCGGCACGCGAAAATCCTGGAGCTTATCGGCAAGTATAATATCGACACGCAGGAAGGCCTGCTTGACCACCTGCGCCAAGAGGGCTTCGACGTTACACAGGCAACGGTTTCACGGGATATAAAAGAGCTGAGGCTTGTAAAAACGCTGTCGCCGGACGGCAGGTACAGGTATTCGTTTGAAAAGCAGAACGGCAAAGATGCCCCGTCAAAATTTTATTCCATATTTTCGGATTCAGCGGTTTCTGTCGCTTATGCGCAGAACATAGTAGTCGTAAAATGCATGACCGGCATGGCCAACGCCGTATGCGCCGCTTTGGATGCGGCAGGGTGGAAAAACATAGTGGGGACCGTCTCGGGCGACGATACGATTTTCGTCCTTCTGCATGATGAGATGTCGGCTGCGGAATTTGCGGTGGAACTTAAGAAATTAATAAGGTGATGCGTTATGCTGTCACAGCTTTATATTGAAAATATTGCTGTCATTGAAAAAGCCAGAATTGAGTTCAGTACCGGTTTTAACGTACTTACCGGAGAAACAGGCGCCGGCAAGTCGATCCTTATTGACTCCATAAATGCCGTCTTAGGCGAGCGCACGCCGCGCGACCTTATACGCACGGGCACGCCGTTCGCGCGTGTGACGGCGGTCTTTGACGGCCTTACCGATGAGACGAAGTCAAAGCTTGACGAAATGGGTTACAGTGCCGAAGATGACGGCACCCTTATGGTACAGCGGGAAATACGCAGCGCTAAGTCGCCTTGCAGGATAAACGGCTGCCCGGCGACTGTTTCGGTTTTGAAGGAAATAGGGCCGACGCTTGTCAATATCCACGGCCAGCATGAAAGCTACAGCCTGCTTTCACCGGACCTGCACATAAAGTACCTTGACAGTATGGGTATTCCGGATGATTTAAAAAGCAGGTATTCCGATGCTTTCGCAAACATGAAAAAAGCTAAAAAAAGGTTTGAATCCCTCGATATGGACGAGACGCAGAAAGCAAGGCGGACAGACCTTTTAAACTACCAGATAAAAGAGCTTGAGGATGCGCAGCTTAGCCCCGGTGAAGAAGACGAGCTTGGCAGGCAGAAAAATATTTATAAAAACAGCGAAAAAATAACGGCCTCCATCATGTCGGCCAAAGAAGCGCTTGAGGGCGACGATGAAACGGAAGGTGCCGTTTCTGCCGTTGCCGGGGCGGCGGAGGAGCTTGAAGCCGCCGCACGGTACATGCCCCAGCTTTCAAAGCTTGCGGAAAGGCTTAAAAACCTTTCGTATGAACTTGAGGACTGCGGAGGCGAACTGAGGGGCTGCGGCTCAGAGCTTGAGTATGACCCGCAAGAGCTGGACGAAATAGAGGCAAGGCTCGACACAATCTACCGGCTTGGCCTTAAGTACGGCGGCGGAACTGAAGAAATGCTCGCATACCTTGAAAAATGCAGGAATGACCTTGCGGAGATACAGCTTTCAGATGAAGCCTCGGAAAAAGCACAAGAGGAGTACGAGAAATATAAATCGCTCGCTGTAAAACTCGCGGGGGAAATCTCACAATGGCGTAAAAAGGCCGCCGGCGTTTTCACCTCTAAAGTGAAGGAGGAACTGGAGTTCCTTGAAATGCCTGACGTCAAGTTCGAAATATCGCGCGAAGAATGTCCCCTCAATGCGTTAGGCTGCGATAAAATAGAGTTCCTCATATCTACTAACGCCGGCGAGCCTGCAAAGCCCATAGCAAAGATAGCTTCCGGAGGCGAGCTTTCGCGCATAATGCTTGCGATAAAAACGGTTCTCGCAGGGCGCGACGACATAGGGACGCTCATCTTCGACGAAGTCGACACAGGCGTCAGCGGCAGCGCCGCGCAGAAAATAGGGCTTAAGCTTAAAGAAGTTTCACAGAACAGGCAGGTCATCTGCGTTACGCACCTTGCCCAGATAGCCGCCCTTGCCGACGAACAGTACCTTATAAGTAAAAGCGTCGAGAATGGCAAGACATACACTAAAGTGGAAAGGCTCGGCTACGAGGGCAGAAAGCGCGAACTTGCGCGCATAATTGGCGGGGCTGAGATAACGCGCCTCACCCTTGAAAACGCGGCCGAAATGCTAAGGCTTTCCCAAAAAGGAAAAGGCTTTTCTGTTGATGAATAATTAAAATAATGTTATAATAAAATTATGTATACTGCCACTGACGTTATAAAGAGTATGTATTATATTGCCTGAAAAAGACATGATAATACCGTCAGGGGGTGTATCCATGAAAAATGAAAACAGTGAAGAACCTAAAGAAAATAAAGAAGAGGACAAAAGGGTTTCCGACAATATATTCGATGCTGGTTCCGTTATAACAGGAGACAGGGAGCACGTGATCTACTGCTTGACCATTATAGGCCAGATAGAAGGCCATACCGTCCTTCCTTCACAGGATAAAACGACGAAGTATGAACACGTTATCCCGCGGCTTGTCGCTATAGAAAAAGACCCGGGCATCGACGGCCTGCTTGTCATCCTTAACACGGTAGGCGGCGACGTTGAGGCGGGGCTTGCGCTTTCGGAGCTTATTGCCGGCATGACCAAGCCGACGGTTTCGCTTGTGCTTGGCGGAGGCCATTCCATAGGGGCACCGCTCGCGGTGTCCGCCAAACATTCGTTTATAGTTCCGAGCGCCACCATAACTATCCACCCTGTAAGGATGACGGGGCTTACGCTCGGCGTACCTCAGACTTTGGATTATTTCGAACGCATGCAGAAAAGGATAACGGAATTTATAACGCAGCATTCGAAGATTTCAGCCGGCCGCCTGCGTGAGCTTTTGTTCAACACAAAGGAACTCGTGCTCGACATAGGCAGCGTGCTCGACGGCGCCGACGCCGTAAAGGAAGGCCTTATCGACTCTATAGGGAGCCTTTCGGATGCTATGGACTGCCTGTACGGCATGATAGACGACGGCAGGAAAAAGAAAAATAAAAAGAGCAGCCCCGAAAAAAAGACGGTGAAAAGCCGGCAGTAACGTTTTAAGACTTTGAAATTAAGCATTTGCTCATCAACTTTTTACTCTTTTTGCCCGCGCGGCGCGTTTTGGCGGAGGCACTAAGCCCATGCCGGTGTTTCGCTTTCAGCTGTTTACGCCGGCAGAGGCCGCCTTAATGATATGCAATAAATATTAGATATATCATATAATTTAATATTGCTTCATACTTTACGGACGCCTTTAACTTAGCGGGCAGACAAAACATTACATAAACGGAGGACTTATATACATGACGGTCATAGACGCTATTATAGAAGGCATTATCCAGGGGGCGACGGAGTTTCTGCCTGTTTCAAGCAGCGGCCATCTGTCGCTCAGCCAGCACTTTTTAGGCATAAGCGTTCCAAGCTTGTTCTTTGACGTTATGCTTCACTTGGGTACTTTAATAGCCGTTATAGCGGTTTACTACAAGCTGGTTTGGCGGCTGCTGCGCGAGTTCGTTTTTACAATACGCGACATATTTACCGGCAGATTCAAGTGGAGCGAGATGAACCAGGACAGGCGGCTTATGATAATGCTGATAATAGGCCTGCTGCCACTTTTCCTGCTGTTCCTGCCGGTGCCCGGCACAGAGTATAAAATAAAGGACTTTGCCGATATGTGGGCTACGGATTCTGACATACTGGTCGAGGGCTTTTCACTCATTGCTACAAGCATACTGCTGACTGTGGGTATTGTCTCGAGCCATAAAACGGCTCAGCGCCATGCCCGGCGGAGCGGGCGCAGACCGTGCGCGGGGCGTAAGCAGTACAATGCCGTGGATGCTGTTTTTGTGGGGCTTTTCCAGTGCGCGGCGGCTGTTTTCCCCGGCCTTTCAAGGTCAGGTTCGACATTGTCGGCAGGCCTTATGCGCGGGATTAACCGCAAGACGGCGCTTGATTATTCTTTCGTAATAGGCATACCGTCGATTATGGCGGCGGCTGTTTTGGAGCTTAAGGATGCACTTTCACAGCCGGCTGGAGTAGGCATAGGGACCATGCCCATCATTGCCGGCATACTCTCCGCCATGGTTGTTGGCTTCTTGGCTATCAAACTTCTACGCTGGATGGTTTCGACCGATAAGCTCGGCGTCTTTGCCGTTTACACATTCGCGTTGGGTGCCGCCGTCGTTATAGTCGGTATAATAGAGCATAATACCGGAGTGAATATCGTTACAGGCATGAAGCTCTGAGAGCGGCGTTTTAATTTAAAAGTGTTTTATATGCAGAGGTGATGAAAAGTGGCAAAAAAGAAAGCGGCGGCCGGTGGGAGAAGTACCGCAAGGCAAAGCAGGTGTCGCCGTAAGCTTTGAGAATGTCTGAGCTTTCGTTTA